>Ga0157371_10002349_pt1 | contig 18109 bp, 14 predicted proteins | sample C45metaG_FD_113462 | JGI IMG/M metagenome (GOLD analysis project Ga0157371, IMG submission 113462) | Corn rhizosphere microbial communities from Kellogg Biological Station, Michigan, USA - C4-5 metaG | ecosystem: Host-associated > Plants > Roots > Rhizosphere > Soil | place: USA: Michigan...
AACGATTGTTCCGGTTTATATTCCGGATACTCAATTGCAGAAAGTTAAAGAGGAAGAAATGAAAGTTTTGCCAACTCCAAAGTTGCCAAAACAAACGGTTGCAACAATAAAATATCCACCACCAATTGTTGTGAAAGACCGTCTGGTAAAGGATCCTCCACCGGATATCAAACAATTGGAATCTGCAAAAATAGATCTCAAAACTGTTGAAGGAACAAAAGATATCGGAATCGTTTCACCTCCATCCGGCATTGACGGCAGCAGTGTTATTGCAGTTCCGGTAACTAAAAAAACTGAAGATGATAAGCCATTTATAAGAGTTGAAATAGATGCAAAATTTCCCGGAGGTGCCGACGCATGGCAACGCTACATTCGAAAAGCGATCATGTCACAACTGGATGAATTTTCTGATGCTGATTATGGTACTTGCATCGTTCAATTCATTGTGGATAAAAATGGAAATGTCAGCGACGTGAAAGCTACGACCATGACCGGTACAAGACTTGCTGAAATTGCTACGAATGCAATCAGGAAAGGACCTAACTGGATTCCTGCAATGCAAAACGGTCAATATGTAAATGCGTACAGAATTCAGCCGGTTACATTAAACAAGCCGGAGGAATAAAACGAAGAAGAGAAAATTATGTGTTTATTTTCTGTTAAGAAATTAATTCAAAGAAAACATTTGGGCTTTGGGAATATTACTTTCTCCTGCTTATATTACCTTTATCGCCGCGAAAGAATATATGAGAATCGTTCAAACAGAAATTACCCCGGGAATCAACAGCCATCTGAGTTTGATTGAAAGAGATGAATCCTTTTTTAAAGCGCCATTTCATTTTCATCCCGAGTTTGAGCTGGTGTATATTCTTGAAAGCTATGGCAAAAGAATCATTGGCGACAGCATCGAACCTTTTTCAGCAGGCGATATGGTGTTTATTGGCAGCGGCCTTCCACACATTTGGCAGAATGATGAAATATTTTACAAACGCGCTGATTTAAAAGCAAAAGCGATCGTGCTTTATTTTAATAAAAATATTTTTAGCCCGGTTTTTTTTCAAATGAAAGAAACATCGAAGGTGAACGAATTTTTTCAAAATGCTTCAAGAGGAATCAAAATAAACGGAAGAACAAAAGAGGAAGTAAGCCAGAAATTAAAAGCTCTTTTAAAGAAAAAAAATTTTGAAAAGATCATTGGACTCTTTGAAATTCTTCATATTCTTTCTCTGTCAGATGAGATTGATTTTATCACAAGCGATGGATACAGGGCACAGCTTGAACATTCAGAAATTGACAGGCTTTCTGAAGTTTATAAATATGTTCAGAAAAATTTTAAAGAAAATATCAGCCTCACCGCCATCGCAAATATTTCCAATCTGACTCCACAATCTTTTTGCAGGCTTTTCAAAAAAAGAACCGGTAAAAGTTTTGTTGAATATCTTAATGAAGTACGGATTTCTGCTGCTTGCAGGTATCTTTTGGATACTGATTGGACTGTTTCTGAAATCGCCTACAACTGTGGTTATAAAACCGTTTCTAATTTTAATAAATTATTCAAAAGCATCAGTGGCTTTAGTCCGAAGGTTTATCGTGAAAGCGGTTTAATTATTTGATGAGCCAATTTTCACATTTTCAAATTTCACATTATCTCAAACGCTCCGTTCAACTTAATATCTTCAGAAGACGCACCAATCATCACCTCGAATGTGCCTGGTTCTACTACAAAGTGCATATCGCGATTCCAAATGGAAAGATCGTCAGGAGTTAAAGTGAAGTTTACGGTTTTAGTTTCTCCCGGGTTTAAATGAACTCTTTCAAACCCACGCAGTTGCTTTTCATATGTTGTAACTGTAGTAACTTTTTCATGAATATACATTTGCGCCACTTCATCTCCTTCTCTTTGTCCGGTATTTTTTACATCAAAACTTACATGGAAATTCCCCTGCGAATTTTGTTTTTCAGGAGTGATCTTTAAATTACTATAGGCAAAAGTGGTGTAGCTTAATCCATAACCAAACGGGTATAATTTTCCTTTCAATCTCGCAGTTTCTCCTGCATCTGTTTGTGCGCTTGGCTTTGAGGGAAAATTCATTGGCAATTGTCCGACAGATCTTGGAAAAGTGAGCGTTAATTTTCCGCCGGGATTATAATCGCCAAACAATACATCCGCAATCGCTGTTCCTCCATAAGTTCCCGGATACCAGGCTTCAACAATACCATCAATATTTTCTTTTACCCAATTAAAACTGATTGGTTGGGAATTGATAAAAACAACAACAACAGGTTTGCCTGTTGCTTTTATTGCTTTAATGAGATCAAGCTGAAAACCAGGAAGCGCAAGCGTTGTACGTGATTTGCTTTCTCCTGCAGTTTTTGTATTTCCGCCCATCACCATGATCACTGCATCAGCATTTTTTGCAACCGCAACTGCTGAATCCATTTGCGCCTGTTCTTCTTTGGTGGGAGGTTGTGGAAGGACTTCACTTTCAGGCCATGTTTTATCAACTAACTCACAACCTTTCGCATAATTGACTTTTACATTTTTCCCTAACTTCTCAATAATTCCTTGCAAAGGAGTAATTCCTTTTGTTCCATGCGGGCCATAATGTGTATCAGCATAATCGGCATTATCAGCATTCGGACCAATCACAGCAACTGAATGAATATTTTTGCTGAGTGGCAAAATATTGTTTTCATTTTTTAATAAAACAATGCATTCACGTGAAGCCTGCAACGAAACTTTTTTATGTTCAGGGTTAGTTACAGTTTCCACAGATTTTTGTGCGTCTTCAATATAGGGATGATCAAATAATCCGAGCCAGAATTTTACATAAAGAACTTCTCTTACTCTTTCATTTAATGTTTCCATCGAAACTTTTCCATCCTCAACATCTTTTCTCAATGGAAGGATCATTGTTGAAGGAGGACTGAAATTGGTTCTCACATTCATTCCTGCATTTACAGCTTGTGCTACTGCATCTTCACGATCACTTGCCACATGATGCTTGCTGAACAAATATTCCAGCGCATCACTGTCTGAAACGACATAGCCATGAAATCCAAATTCCTGCCTTAATATTTTGGTAAGCCAATAATAACTTCCTATGATCGGAATGCCATCGTAATCATTGTAAGAAGCCATCACGCCAAGAATTCCAGCTTCTTTGATAACATGCTCAAAAGATGGAAGCAACAAAGTTTTTACTTCGCGCAATGGCATCTGCGGATCGGTTCTTGCAAGCCCTTCTCTTGCTCCAAAGTTGGCGCTGTAAATGGCAAAATGTTTTGCAGTGGAAACGATCGTATGGTCTTGTTGCATTCCTTTTGCCATCTCTACACCAAGCCTTGCAGCGAGATAGGGAGATTCACCATAAGACTCCTCAAGCCGCCCCCAGCGCTGATCACGGGCTACATCTAAAATCGGTGCATACACATTCGTATATCCCATTGCGCGGGCTTCGAGGCCGGTAATTCTTCCAACCTGGTGAACCAAATCTTTATCCCATGTATTTCCCAATGCAAGTTCTGTTGGAAAGCCGGTCGTTCCATACGCTTCCACACCGCGAATTCCTTCATCAGTAAAATCAACCGGAATACCAAGTCGTGTGTCTTCAATAAAAAAAGCCTGGGTTGTGTTCATTGCCCAAACATGTTTTTTAATATCGGTGATAATATCCAAATGCGCCACAGGAAAGCCATTTAGGTGCTCATCAATATTGGCAATACCATCTTTCCAGATTTCATTCTTCCATTCCGGCGTTGGAAGTGAATCTTTTAAAACACGATGATAGCCATACAATGTTGCGAGCTGACATGTTTTCTCTTCCATTGTCATTTGTGATAAAAGATCATCAATCCTTTTATCCACCGGCTGTTCAGCATCTTCATAAATATCTTTTTTGCCATTCTTATTCAGATCGATCCATTCTTTGTGATAAATACTTTTCATTTTTGGCTGAAAAGTTTGTGCATACGAAGAATTGAAAAAGAAAAAGGAAGCAATGAATGCGATCAATGTTTTTTTGTTTACTAAAAGCATACGGAATCGTTATTTCTTATAATTTTTTTTGTGTAAAAATAAATTCAGCGCATATAACAGTCATGCACAAACGAAAAAATATTTCCAAAGAAAATTGGTCTCCTCTTCTTCCAAAAATAGAATAAAAATTAAAGTGTGGAGAAAGGTTTTTAAAAATATAATCACTTCTCTTAAAAGTCACTTGCAATCAGAAATTGATATAGATCAAGGAAATTTATTATCATAGATCATTGTTGATCGCCTTCATGCGATGGTAATTTTGCATTACAAAAAATGATGAAAATGTCAGTAAAGAAAACAATAGCGATTGTAGGGGCAACAGAAAAAACAGGTAAGATCATCGCAGAAAAGTTTTCGTCTTTGCCTTACCGTTTGCTCCTCATATCAAACGATTCAAATGAATTACAAAAATTATCTCAGGATATTTCGGGAAAAAGATCTGTTGCTGAAATTGATACGATTGGTTGTGTAAAAGATGGTTGCTGGGAAGCCGATATTATTATTCTTGCCGTTGGGGATTGTGATGAAAATGAGGCTGTTGAAAAAATGAAAGAAGTGGCTACACAAAAGATTGTAGTGGAAGTTTCAGATGAAAATTATCCCGCAAAGGATTTACAAAAAAGGCTTCCATACTCAAAGCTGGTAAAGGTTTCGGGAGATTTTGATTCAGAAGAAATTTACATCAGCGGAGAAGATGAAGCAGTAAACGAAGAAATAAGTTCAATTTTTAATCAGGCTGGTTTTCATTCAGCGATTATTGAGCGAATTAAATAAGTAAATAATTAATCTCTAATAAACAATCACTTAAAATTATGAACAAGATCATTGCAACAGATGCTGATAACTGGACCGGCTTAATCGCCAGGCTGGCTTTAGGTTTAACTATTCTTCCTCACGGTGCTCAAAAGCTTTTAGGCTGGTTTGGAGGATATGGATTCAATGGCACAATGGGTTTTTTTACAACTCAGATGCACATACCATACATAGTTGCATTACTCGTAATCCTGATCGAATTTTTTGGCGCTCTCTTTTTAATATTCGGTTTTCTTAGTCGCTTGGCAGCACTTGGTTTCATCGGAATTTATATCGGTGCGATTTCATTAATTCATGCCGCTAACGGATTTTTTATGAACTGGAATATGGAGGCTAATAAAGGTGAAGGATGGGAATATTTTATCCTGCTTTTTGCACTCGCAATTATTGTTTTTATCAAAGGTGGCGGTAAAGCCAGTATTGATGCGGCATTAACAAAAAAATCAAAATAAATATTAAAATAAAAAATAAAAATCAAAAATTATGTCATTAACAAAATGGTCTGTTGACCCAACTCACAGCGAAATACTTTTTAAAGTAAAACATTTGATGATCTCTACCGTAACAGGACAATTTCACCAATTTAATCTTAATGTGGAAACAGAAAATAGCGATTTTAATTCAGTAAAAAAGATCGAATTTTCTGCTGATATCGATTCAATTGATACGAATAATGAACAAAGAAATGCTCATTTAAAATCAGCCGATTTCTTTAACGCAACTGAACATCCAAAAGTTGAATTTTCAGGCACAGAATATGAAGCAAAAACAGGAAAGCTGAAAGGAGAATTATCGATTGCAGGAATTACCAAACCTGTTGTTCTTGATGTTGAATTTGGCGGACAGGCAAAAGATCCATGGGGCGGCGAACGTGCAGGTTTTACGGTAACAGGAAAAATCAGCCGTAAAGAATTTGGTTTAACTTACAATGCAGTGACAGAAGCGGGCGGAGTGGTAGTAGGAGATGAGATCAAAATTATTGCAGAAGTTCAATTGGTAAAGCAGGCAAGCGAATTGCAATCTGAAGAAGCTGCATAAATTGAATAGCAAAACAATATAACTGCCATGCACATACGAAAATTTGCATGGCAGTTTCATGAAATAAACAATCAACAATGGACGACAAAGTTTTAGGATTTCATCACATCACTGCGATAGCAAGTGATCCAAAAAGAAACCTTGATTTTTATACAAAAGTTTTGGGACAAAGATTAGTGAAAAAGACAGTGAACTTCGATGATCCGGAGTCATATCATTTTTATTTTGGAAATGAAGCCGGAACTCCCGGAACGATACTTACTTTCTTTCCATGGCCGCGTGCAAGAAAAGGTTTTAACGGATCAGGAATGGCAACTGAAATTGGTTATTCTGTTCCGCAGGGAAGTTTGGATTTTTGGAAGGAACGATTTCAACAGTTTAACGTAAGCTTTAACGAAGTGAACGAAAAATTCGGAGAAAAATATCTTCCTTTCCGTGATCCGGATGGGCTGCATCTTAATTTGGTTGAAGATTCCAATGACGACAGAACTGCGTGGGAAACGCCCGAAGTAAAGTCTGATGTGGCCGCAAAAGGATTTCGAAGTGTAGTGCTGACTTTAAAAAAAGCTGAACCAACCATGGAGGTTTTGACAGATATTCTTGGCTATCATTTGGAAAAACAGGTAGGAAATTATTACCGGCTTAAAACAAGTTCGGTTAACAGCGCCAACATCGTTGACCTCGTAATTGCACCTGATCAACAACCGGGATTAAATGCAGCAGGAACCAATCACCACGTAGCTTTCAGAGTGAAAGACGATAACATTTTAATGGATTATCGTGAAAAAGTTTTGAGTAAAGGTTTGAATATTACTCCCAAAATTGATCGAGATTATTTTTTCTCACTTTATTTCCGCGAGCCAGGTGGAGTGTTGTTTGAACTCGCAACAGATAACCCGGGATTCACAAAAGATGAACCGCTTGATGAATTGGGAACGCATTTAAAATTGCCGAAGCAATATGAAGGCTTCAGAAAAGAAATTGAAAATGTGTTGCCGAAGGTATAGATCAATTTAAAAATAGAAATTCGCGATATTTCTTTGTTTACTGAAATGTCATTCGGCACTTAAATTGCTAAGCTTATTTAAAATCACACCTTACGAATGACGTTAACCTTTCATGGAGGGGCACAAACAGTTACAGGCTCCAAGCATCTCTTATCTTTAAAAAACGGTGTAAATATTTTATTGGATTGTGGCATGTTTCAGGGCATGGGAAATGAAACAGATTCATTGAACAGTGAGTTTGGATTTGATCCTTCCAAAATCAATTGTGTATTGCTTTCCCATGCTCATATTGATCATAGCGGGCTTATTCCAAAGTTGGTCAAAGAAGGTTTTAAAGGGAAAATTTATTGCACACAAGCTACAGCAGAATTAGCAGAAATTCTTTTACACGACAGCGCGGAAATTCAGACTTATGAAACTGAATATATCAATAAAAAAAGAGCCGCTCATCAACTGCCTGAATATGAACCTTTATATGATCATGAAGATGTAATGAACGCTGCAAAATTATTTGAGGTGATTGATTACGATGAATCTTTTTCACCCTCAAAAAATGTAAAAGTTTTGTTTACTAATAATGGTCATTTGATTGGAAGCGCTGCAATTTTTCTCACCGTTCGGGAAGATAAAAAAGAAACAAAAATTCTTTTCAGCGGCGATGTTGGCAGAACAAGAAGCGCACTGCTAAAACCGCCCGAAGACGTGCCACAAGCGGATTATATCATTATTGAAAGTACCTATGGCGATAAACATCACGATGTTTCTTTTAATCATATTGAGAACATGTTGGAATGGATCAACCGCACCTGTATAAAAAAACAAGGCAAGTTGATCATAGCGGCTTTCAGTGTTGGGCGAACACAGGAAATTTTATACATTTTAAATCAATTGGAACTTGAAAAAAGGTTGCCGGATGTAAATGTTTTTGTCGATAGTCCATTGAGCCTGAAGGCAACTGAAGCCATCAAAAAATATCCTCAGCTTTTCAACGATCAATTGCAGGAGATCTTAAAAATTGATAATGATCCTTTTTTGTTTAACGGCCTCAAATATGTTGAACAAACAGAAGATAGCAAACGTTTGAAAGAAAGTGATACGCCTTGTGTAATTATTTCCGCGAGCGGAACTGCGGATGCCGGAAGGGTAAGACATCATATTTTTCAATGCATCGGCGATCACCGGAATACCATTTTGATGTCAGGATATTGCAGCGTTCATTCTTTGGGAGGCCAGCTTCTAAAAGGAAATAAAGAAGTGGAATTATTTAATGAAACAAAATCAGTAGCAGCTGAAATAGGCATGATTACTGGCTTAAGCGCTCATGCAGACTCAGATGACCTTTTGCAATTTTTAAGTTCACAGGATCCTGAGAAAGTGAAAGAAATATTTTTGGTGCATGGCGAATATGAAACACAACTGGGTTTTAAAACCAAATTGGAAAACAAAGGATTTAAAAACATTTGTATTCCTGGTCAGCATGAAAAAGTGGAATTGAAATAAAGATTTCAAAAACTTACAAAACCAATTGATGAAAAAGTTTGTCGAGCGTTTCAGAAGCATTATCAGAAAAGCCGGGATGAACTTTTGAGGTTTGAATGATCGTGCTTCGCGTTGCTGTCAGCCAACGAAATCTTTCTGCGATGGGAAGCTTTCCAATTGGTCCGGAACCTTTTTCTCCTTTGCAAATAAGATCAAAAATTTTTAAATTATTTTCTACTTCTTCAATATCTATTTCACTGCAAAAATTTCGAATCCTCTTTTCATTCAAATGATAAAGTGATTGCAAAAATTTTAGCTCACGGCAATACACAATCACTCCCACATTGAGAAATTCCTCGCGTTCAACGCGAGGTACAATGCGGATTACAGCATATTCAAATAATTTTTTCTCTTGCATGTTTTGCTTCGTTTACAAAATTTTCTGAATGAGCAATTCGTGTTTTTAAAAATTCAATATATGCTTCTCTGTGCTCATTTGATGATTGAAAAGCCGGTTCATCTTTAAGCCAGTCATCGGGAATTAATGCTACAATATTTTCAATTAATTCATTTGTAAAAACCGTTTTCAATTCTTTATTCACTTCGTCCAACTCAGAAGCATAAGGCAACAGCACATGGTCTTTTACCAATAAAAAAGGTTTCTCTGCCTGCTCTTTCCAATTGTGCCATGAATGATGAAAATAAAGTGATGCTCCGAAGTCTATCAGCCACAATTCTTTATACCAGATCAGCATATTCGTGTTTCGTGAAGTGCGATCCACATTCGTTAGCAAACAATCAAGCCATACAATTTTTGAAGCAAGTTTCGGATCAATTGTTGAAACAGCCGGATCGAAAGTAATAGAGCCGGAAAGATAATGTACACCAAGGTTTAAGCCGATGCTTGCACGAAGCAAATCCTGGATTTCTTCGTCTGGTTCTGTTCTTCCAAATGCTTCATCAAGATTGGCAAAAACAATTTCAGGAACTTTTAGTTGGGCAGCCCGCGCCAGTTCAGCGCCAATCAGTTCAGCAATCAACACTTTTTTTCCCTGGCCCGCACCGCGAAATTTTAAGACATATAAAAAACCATCATCGGCTTCTGCAATTGCCGGCAGCGAACCACCTTCACGCAAAGGCGTTACATACCTTGTTACATTGACAGTTCTTATCTCCGGATTTTTTGATGACATATTCAGCGCACAATTTACATTAAAGAGTAAACAAACAAATAATGTGATTTTATTTCCCTGTAATCTGTAAGAATGAATAACTTTTTATGAAAAGGTTTTTCAACAACCAATATTTTTTTACCTTCGGCGGCTCAAAAAAACACAGAAGTACCTTTAATATGTTAACCTTTTCATCTATCGTTTCGGAGAAATTATCCATCTCTGAAAAACAAGTAATTGCTGTTCTTGAATTATTGAATGAAGGCGCTACGATTCCTTTTATTGCGCGTTACCGCAAGGATAAAACCGGTGCTTTGGATGAAGTACAGGTTCAAAAAATTCAGGAAGAAGCAAAGCTTCAGCAGGAATTTTCAGACCGGAAAAGTTTTATTGAAAAAACAATTACCGATCAGGGAAAAATGACGGATTCTTTGCAGGAAAAAATAAATGCTGCAACAACGATCAATGAGCTTGAAGATATTTATTTGCCTTATAAACCAAAACGAAAAACTAAAGCGCAAACTGCGCGTGAAAATGGTATGGAACCATTGGCTTTGCTGCTGTTGGAGCAAAAAAATATCTCACCAAAAAGTGAAGCGGAAAAATTCATTAATGAAAAAATTGTGGATGCTGATATGGCTTTGCAGGGAGCGCGTGATATCATTGCTGAACTGGTAAATGAAGATGCTGATGTTCGTGCTAAAATGCGAAAATTATTTGAACAATCAGCAACTGTGCAAAGTAAAATATTAACAGGAAAAGAAGAAGCGGGAATTAAGTACAAAGATTATTTTGAATTTGCAGAACCTGTTTCGAAAATTCCTTCGCACAGAATGCTTGCGATCATGCGTGGGTTTATGGAAGGCTTTTTAAGAATGACAATTTCTCCGGACGAAGAAACGGCTTTATTGAAAATTGAAGATCAGTTTATCAAAGCAAATAATGAATCATCAGATGAAGTGAAAAAAGCGATCAAAGACGCTTACAGAAGATTGCTGCAACCAAGTTTGGAAAGTGAATTTCGGATGGCGTTAAAAACAAAAGCAGATGAAGAAGCGATAAGTGTATTTGCTGAAAACCTGCGCCAGCTATTGCTTTCATCACCTTTGGGAAGTAAAAAAATATTAGCAATCGATCCTGGTTATCGCACCGGTTGCAAAGTGGTGGTGTTAGATGAAAAAGGAGAATTGCAAAAAACAGACTTGATTTTTGTTCATGAAAAAAATTTTAAGATCAATGAAGCAGAAGAAAAAATAAGGTCTTATATAAAGCAATTTGGTATTGAAGCTTTTGCTATTGGAGATGGAACTGCAGGTCGCGAAACGGAACAATTCATCAAAGGATTGCAAACAGGATTGCCGGTTTTTTTAGTGAATGAAGATGGGGCTTCAATTTATTCTGCTTCAGAAATTGCTCGGGAAGAATTTCCGGATCAGGATATCACCGTTCGTGGCGCAGTGAGCATTGGAAGAAGATTGATGGATCCACTGGCAGAGCTGGTAAAGATCGATCCGAAAAGCATTGGTGTTGGCCAATATCAGCATGATGTAAATCAATCGAGGCTTAAAGAAAAACTGGATCAAACGGTTGTTAGTTGTGTGAATGCGGTTGGCGTAAATTTAAATACAGCAGGCAAATATTTGTTGAGTTATGTAAGTGGCATTGGTCCTTCGATTGCGGAAAATATTGTGAACTACCGGAAAGAAAAAGGAAGGTTTACGAATCGTAAACAATTGAAAGAAGTTGCACGACTAGGTGATAAAGCGTATGAACAATGCGCCGGATTTTTGAGAATAAAAAACGGCGACAATCCATTGGATGAAAGTGGCGTACACCCTGAATCATATGCGATTGTAGAGCAAATCGCAAAAGACGCAGGAATTAATGTAAAGGAAATGATCGGCAATGAAAGTGTGATTAATAAAATCGCTCCACAGAAATATCTAAATGAGAATACAGGCCTTCATACCTTACAGGATATTTTAAAAGAATTGAAAAAACCCGGGCTTGATCCGCGCAATGAAGCACATGCTTTTGAGTTTGCCAACATTTATTCAATTGAAGATGTACACGTAGGAATGATCGTTCCCGGGCAGATTACGAATCTGACACGCTTTGGCGCTTTTGTAGATATTGGCGTAAAACAGGATGGTCTTGTTCACGTTTCTGAAATAGCGCATAAATATATTTCTGACCCCGGGGAAGTTTTGAAACTGAATGATAAAGTAATGGTCAAAGTAACTGAGGTGGACCTTCCCAGAAAACGAATTGCTTTATCTATCAAACAAACACAGGAAGCGCCTAAGCGCTCTGAAAACCGCTACAGTCAACAGAAGCAGGGGAACAGTTATTCACAAAATAATTGTAAGAAGCAGGAAAAGGAAAGTGCAACAATGGAAGACGCGATGAATTTGTTGCGAAAGAAATTTGGAAAATAGTGCTGACATAACGGTCATGTACAAACGTAAATTTATTGGATGCCGTTTTTCAGTAAACAAACAAAAAAGCAATTTTCTATTTCGGAAAAAGCTTTTTGCTTAATCAGTTTTTAACTTCAATTGAAGTTGCAATTATTTTTTGTGCAATAGTTTTGTAAAAGCAGTTGAAATAGTTTCAACAACATTCTCTCGTTTATTTTTCAAAGACTTTAAAACTAAATGTTCTCACACGAAAAGGATATTTGTTTCACACTAATTTATTTTGATGAAGAAATAAAAGTGGAAACTTACGAAGGCGAATTCCGAAACCTGATGACTCTGATCAATGAAAAAATTTACGTGAATGATTTTGGAGAATGCAAAGGAATAGGCAGATGTGGCACGTGTTTGGTTGAAGTGGAAGGCTTAGGAGAAGTTGCCTCTGTGATGGAAAGAAATGAAAAAAGTACTTTGGCGAAATGTGCAGTGCAGAAAGCAAATCTCCGATTGTCATGCCAGATAATGATCAACTATGCATTGCAAAATTCACGAATAAAAATTGTGGAAGAAAGAGAAGATGTAAGATGATGGAAATTGTAGTGAAGCAACAAATAACCGGATTTTTTATTTTCATCCGATGATTGATTCTGCTTATTTTTATTCAAAAAAAATCTCTTGAAACATTTATTCTCATTCATTATTTTTATTTCAATTTCATCTTTCAGTATCGCTCAAACAAAATCTGAAAGCAAAATTCCAGGTTACTATACCACCAAAAAAAGTTTCAATGATTCTCTTTTGCAAATTGTTCGCGATGTAAATCTTGATGGAACTTATGATGCGGGCGAAGACGGAATGCAAACCATTTCGTTTGCAGTAATTGATTTAAATGGGCGCAAACCTTTGCTCGGCGGCGTTCACATGGATCATTTCATTTATCCTGCTTCAGTTTATAAAATGTATGTAGCAATGGAAGTTCTGAAACAGGTGAGTGAAGAAAAATATTCTTTATACAAATCTTATATAGTCAAATCTCCTAACGACGTGGATCATACTTCTGAGATCGCATGGGATCCAAGGCCGTTATTAAAAGATGGTGACACGGTTACTGTCAATTATCTTTTGGATCTGATGATCACGCGAAGTGATAATTCTGCTGCCAATTGCATGATTGATATTGCAGGAAGAAAAAACATTAATGAAACCATTGATGAAAACCGATGGAGTGGAAGCGAAGTAACGCGAAAATTTTTGTCAAGAAAATTTGAGGATCCGGGTTATGATACTGTCAGAAGTACCGTTACCAGTGCGTTACATGCTGCTGACTTCATGTATAAAATTTATAAAAATGAGTTAGTGAATCCGTGGGTAAGCCAGCAATTGAAAGTTTTATTAGGAAGACAATTGGATACCACCAAACTTTCTACCGGTCTTCCTCACGATGCAATGTTTTATCATAAATCCGGCTGGTGGAGTTATTTTACCAACGATGTTGGAATTGTAGATGACGGACAAATAAAATATATCATCGCTTTATTTACGCCAATAACCGAAGAAAAAGTAAGGCCTGCTTTTAAAGAGCTTTCCAGTCGTGTTTATTGGCTGATCAAAAATATGCATCAGAAGTAAACCAATATTTTCGTTTGTGCGTGATTGTTATATTCTCTTTTGAAACTTTTTGTGTTCAAAACTGAAGAAAAATTTTTTTATCAGAAGAAAAAATCGATTTATTAGTTGATTTACTAAATGAGAAGAAAAAAACGATTCAATTTCCCCAACAGAAAAAGCATCTGTCAATTTCAAATTTTCTCCAAAAAAATTCGTTTTATTTCTTTAACATGGCATTAAACTTGAACATTATACTTATCCCTCAAAAACTTCGTTTCTTTGATACTATTTTTGACAGATTGACAAGTGAAAAATTTATATGAGTAAAAATTATTTCCTGAATGGGCCCGAAGATGAGATGGAATTTATGCCCATGATTCCTATACATGAAGACAATGACCAAACCGATGAACAACCGATCCCTGCTGAATTACCGCTACTTCCGCTGAGAAATACAGTGCTTTTTCCCGGTGTGGTAATTCCGATTACTGTTGGCCGCGACAAAAGCATTAAGGCTGTAAATGATGCATACAAGACTGACAGATTGGTTGGTGTTGTGTCACAAAAAGACAGTCTGGTGGAAGAGCCAAATGTGAGCGATTTGGTAAAAATTGGTACCATCGCCAAAATTCTTAAATTGATCAAAATGCCCGATGGCGGAACAACCGTTATTATCCAGGGCAAAAAAAGATTTCAAATAGATGAAGTCACATCAGAAGAACCGTATTTCAAAGCGAAAGTTACGGTTCTTGTTGACGATGAATTGAAAGATGATAACGATTTTGACGCAATGGTTTCTTCAATTAAAGAACTGGCGACCCAGATCATACAACTTTCGCCCAACATGCCGTCAGAGGCTACTATCATTTTAAAAAATATTGAAAACCCCGCGTTTCTGATTCATTTTGTAAGCAGCAATCTGAATAGTAATGTGCTGGAAAAACAAAAATTGCTGGAGATCCAAAGCATTAAATCAAGAGCGGAAGTTTTATTGAATTTATTGCAGACGGAATTGCAATACGCAGAGTTGAAAAATAAAGTGACCAACAAAACCCGCGCTGAGCTTGACAAGCAGCAGAAAGATTATTTTTTGCAGCAACAACTGAAAGCTATTAAAGAAGAATTAGGTGGCGATAATGTGGCGGAGGTAAAAGAGATGCAGAAAAAAGCAGAGACTAAAAAGTGGCCTGCTGCTGCAAAAGAAATGTTTGCCAAAGGTGTTGAAAAACTGGAGCGCATGCATCCTTCAACGCCTGATTATTCTGTGATTTATAATCATTTGGACCTGATGCTGGATTTGCCGTGGGAAGAATATACGAAAGACCAGTACGATTTTAAAAAGGCTAAAAAAATTCTTGATCACGATCATTACGGAATGGAAAAGATCAAGGAAAGAATTCTGGAATACCTGGCGGTTTTAAAATTGAAAGGCGATATGAAAAGCCCGATCCTTTGCTTTGTTGGTCCTCCGGGAATCGGAAAAACTTCGTTGGGAAAAAGTATTGCCAATGCGATCAACAGAAAATATGTAAGAGTAAGTCTTGGTGGTTTGCATGATGAAAGTGAGATTCGCGGTCATCGTAAAACGTATATTGGTGCGATGCCGGGACGAATTTTACAATCTATCCGTAAGGTAAAATCTTCCAATCCTGTGATGATCCTGGATGAAATTGATAAAGTAGGAACTGATTTTCGTGGCGATCCATCTTCCGCTTTGCTGGAAGTGTTGGATCCGGAGCAAAACAATAATTTTTACGACAATTATTTGGAGCTTGAATATGATTTGAGCAAAGTACTTTTTATTGCCACGGCCAATAATTTGCAAAATATTCAGCCTGCTTTGCGTGATCGTTTGGAAATCATTGATCTAAGTGGATATGCGATCGAAGAAAAAATTCAAATTGCGAAAAGACATTTGATTCCTAAACAAAAAGAGGCACATGGCTTGAAAGATGTTTCTTTTAAAATTAGCGATGCTGTTTTGGAAAAAATAATTGCTGATTTTACAAGGGAAAGTGGCGTACGCGAACTTGACAGGCAACTCGCTGCTGTGATGCGCAAACTGGCGAGGGAATATGCGGAAAAAGGAAAACTGAAACCGACGGTAAGTATCAGTGATGTAGAAAAGATCATGGGAAAATCGAGGTACAGCAATGAAGTGTATAAGACAGCCAACATGGCCGGAGTAGCTGTTGGTCTTGCATGGACGTATGTTGGCGGCGATATTTTGTTTATAGAATCCACAACAAGCGATAATGGAAAAGGCGACCTGAAACTTACCGGAAATCTCGGAAATGTGATGAAGGAAAGTGCTTCCACTGCATTGAGTTATTTACAATCCAATGCCAAAAAATATGGAATTGATCCGGAAATGTTTTATAAGAAAAATGTTCACATTCATGTTCCGGAAGGAGCAGTTCCAAAAGACGGTCCAAGCGCCGGTGTAACAATGATGACAGCGCTGGCATCCTCATTTACCGGAAGGAGGGTAAAACCCTACATGGCAATGACCGGTGAAATTACTTTGCGTGGCCAGGTGCTTCCTGTTGGAGGAATTAAAGAAAAAATTTTGGCCGCAAAAAGATCGGGAATCCGTGAAATCATTATGAGCGCTCAAAATGAAAAAGATGTTACTGAAATCAATCCAAGTTATATCAAAGGACTGAAAGTAAATTATGTAAAAACGATGCAGCAGGTCTTGGATCTGGCTTTGGTTTAAACAAATAAATTTTTCTCTAACGAACCTTTATCATCTAAAAAATGGTAAAGGTTTTTTTATTTCCTAAATAAAAAATCACCTTAAATGTTTGTTCGCTGGACGAAATGAAAGTTCCTTTCTTTACTAAAATCATCTTTTAATTGTCTTATTTTCTTCCTAAATTTTTGAAAGATGTTTATTTTCAACAAGAAAATGGTAAAATAGTTGTAGTGTTTGTTTAAGAAGTACAATTACTTTGTGTAATTATTTAAAAAGTTTTCGAACTAATTGCAAATTAAGTGTCAGAAAAATTAAATATTTATAAAAGGGAATTAAAAAAGCATCTGTATTTCTCAAAGATGTTGTCTTGTGCTGATCTCAGCGTTTTGACAAATAAAAGCGTTCCGTTTACCACAAAATTCCTGAACGAATTAATTGCTGACGGAAGCGTTGTTGAAACAGGATATGCTCTTTCTACCGGAGGCCGTCGACCGCAGATGTATTCTTTAAAACCTGACCTGCATTACATTGTTTCAGTTGCGGTAGACCAGTTGATCACCACCATTTGCCTGATGGATATGCAAAATAATATCATTGGCGAGCTGGTAAAAGTGGACCTCCCATTGCAAAACAATGCTAATGCACTTGAACAATTAAGAAATGCTTTGGTGGAATTTGTTGAGAATGCAACAATTCCTAAAGAAAAAATTGCAGGAATTGGCATTAGCATGCCGGGCTTTGTGGATGTAAAGAAAGGTATCAATCATTCTTTTTTCCCATCCGGCGATGAAAGCATTGTAAGTTTTATCCGCAAAGAAATTGAAATTCCTGTTTTGATCGATAATGATTCCAGCCTGATCGGCCTGGCTGAATTGAGATTAGGAACTGCCAGGAATCACAAAAATGTAATGGTGATAAATATTGGCTGGGGCGTTGGTTTGGGAATGATCTTAAATGGTGAATTGTTTCGTGGCCACAACGGTTTTGCCGGCGAATTCAGCCATATTCCTGTTTTTAAAAATAATAAAATATGCAGCTGTGGCAAAACAGGCTGTCTCGAAACGGAAACTTCTTTGTTAGTCATTGTTCAAAAAGCCATTGAAGGATTGAAGAAAGGAAGGATGTCGGTACTTAATAATTTCTCTTTTGAAAATGTAGAAGAATCGTGCAATGCGATTATTGATGCGGCTTCGAAAGGAGACACATTTGCTGTGGAACTTTTTTCAGAAGCGGGATATAATCTCGGTTTGGGAATTTCAATTTTGATCACATTGATGAATCCGGAATTGATTGTTTTAAGTGGAAGAGGAGCGGCCGCAGGAAAACTTTGGCTGGCACCCATTCAACAGGCGATCAACGAACACTGCATTCCAAAGATTGCTGAGGATACAGAAATCAAAATCTCAAATTTCGGACAAAAAGTCAATTTACTCGGAGCGGCGGCATTAGTTATGGAAAATTTTGATGCTCCTTCTGTAACAGAAAGCGGATTGAAAATACAGGAATTAAAAAAAATAAAAACTGCTTAATCGACGAAGAACATGAAAATAAACAACCCTAATTTTTTAATGAAAAAAACAAATGCAATGAAAAAGGTTAGTAAAAAACTATTGCTCTTTTCGTTTTTTTGCTGTTGCGCTTTGATGTCGTTTGCCCAGCAAAGAACGATTACAGGAACAATAAAAGACAACAACGGAGCGCCGGTTGCCAACGCCTCTGTGATTGTAAAAGGAACGAACAATGGTGCCGCTTCGGATGCCAATGGTAATTTTAGTATTGAAGTTACCGGAGTCAATCCTGTATTGGAAATCAGTTCTGTAAATTTTAAAACGAGTGAA
>Ga0157371_10002350_pt1 | contig 18105 bp, 23 predicted proteins | sample C45metaG_FD_113462 | JGI IMG/M metagenome (GOLD analysis project Ga0157371, IMG submission 113462) | Corn rhizosphere microbial communities from Kellogg Biological Station, Michigan, USA - C4-5 metaG | ecosystem: Host-associated > Plants > Roots > Rhizosphere > Soil | place: USA: Michigan...
CTCTAAGATATGAATCAGCTATCAAACTAAGGAATAAAGTCGCGTAAGTAATATTTGCAGCGATTCTAGTAATTATTAGACTTAAAAATTCTTCTCTTCGCCAACTTCTGCTCCTCGCTCATAGCGGACATTGGTCTGCACATCTGAGCATTGCCTCCTGTAGCGTCTTATACTCATATCAGGAGTTATATAACGCTGTTCAGAATGGAGCATTGCAATGGCCTTTCAGAGCCCCGCCCAGAATTACACTGAAACGCGCCTGAACCTGGGCGATTTGGTATATCTTTCCCCCTACTCAACCTATCTGATGCGCAGCGAGTCCGACTGCCCTGGCACCGGGATCGTCAAAGGGTCCGTGCTGGCCATCGATCGCGCCCTGACGCCGGCACACGGCCAGCTTATCGTGGCGGAGTTTGACGGCGAGCTGACGCTAAGGCGGTTACTGCTCAATCCGGTTCCCGCTCTACAAGCGCTGGATGCGGACGAGACTGTAACGCTGCTCGATGTGAGCCAGGCGCTTCCTGTGTGGGGTGTAGTGGCTTATGCCTTAACGGATGTGGCCGGGATCGGCTTTAACGGACCCGCTGGAGAGTAAGCATGTTCGCGCTGGCCGATGCCAATAACTTTTATGCCTCCTGTGAAACCGTGTTCAGGCCCGATCTGCGCGGTAAGCCCATTGTCGTCGTTTCGAACAATGACGGCTGTGTGATCGCACGTTCGGCGGAGGCAAAGCGCCTGGGGATCAAGATGGCGGCGCCGCTGTTTCTGAATGAGCGTTTTTTCAGACAGAATGGCGTGCATGTGTTCAGTTCCAATTACGAGCTGTACGGCGATCTATCTGCACGCATGATGGCCATCCTGGGAGAGATGGCGGCTGGACAGGAGGTTTACTCCATAGATGAGTCATTTCTGGACGTCACCGGCATTAGCAATGTGATCCCCCTTGAGACGTTCGGACAGCAGATGCGTGAGCGCGTCCGGCGTGAAACCGGGCTGATTATCGGCGTAGGATTTGGCCCAACGAAGACGCTGGCCAAATTAGCCAACAATGCTGCGAAGAAATGGACGCAAACAAAAGGCGTGGTTGATCTGTCGAGCCGAACCCGGCAGCGAAAACTACTGCACCTGACCGACGTCAGCGATATATGGGGTATCGGCCCGCGCATTACCAAGCGCATGTATCAGCTGGGTATCAATACGGCTTTACAGCTTGCTGACAGCAACATCAGCATGATCCGGAAAAACTTTGACGTCATCGTTGAGCGCACTACCCGCGAGCTCAATGGTGAATCCTGCATTGCACTGGAAGACGCCCCGCCGCCAAAGCAGAACATTTTAAACTCCAGGTCATTTGGCGAGAGGATCACAGAGCTGGAAGACATGAAGCAAGCTGTCACACTGTATGCCACCCGTGCGGCAGAAAAGCTGAGAGAGCAAAACTCACGTTGCCGTCATATTGGCGTATCAATTTCTACTGCAAGGCACGCGGATGATCCGCAGTATTCGAATACGGCATCATGTGTCTGCGACTATCCCACCAGCGATACGCGGGACATTATTGAATCTGCCTTACGCGGGCTGAGCACCATCTGGCGCGACGGCTACCGGTATGCAAAAGCAGGCGTCATGCTGGGGGATTTTTACCAGTCAGGTGTGGCACAGTTTGACATGTTCAGTGAGCAGCAGCCGCGAGCTAACGCTGACGCGCTAATGGCCGCGCTGGATGCTATCAATCGCTCCGGTAGGGGGAAAGTATTCTTCGCAGGACAGGGGGAGCAAGACAGCGCGTGGCAAATGAAACGTGAAATGCTGTCGCCTCGGTACACCACACGATTAAAAGATATCCCAGCTATAAAGTAATGTAATTTACGGTCGAAATTACGGCAGCGAAGTCTTCTTTGACAGGTTTTTTTTTGCTGCTGGTGGCTAACCTATGACCACCCTTCGGTAGTGATTTGCCACAGTCCGAAAACGGCATTTTCCCAGTGTTTAAAAGGGATTTAGCACTTTTCGCTTTGCGTAATAGAGTTCTATTACGTAGATTTAGTGGACAGTTGACGATGTCGTCAACCGACTTGATTGGCTCACATAAACGAGCTGCCTGGTGATACATGTATCCCGGCTAAGGTGGAAAAATGTTACATAGCGAAGCAAGAGCGAAAAGCGAACGTTCAATTCACACAATTAATGATAACACTCGTGTTATTGACACGATTGAATCACGTTCACTATTTTCTGACACTGTTGAAGTGCGCAGCATGCTTAGCCGTACCCACAAAGAATCTCAGCATTTCATCGTAACCCTGTTAAGCGATGTTATGCGTGCTCAGGACACAGAGGTAGTTAAGCCTCTTGCTGAACTGGCCATTCGCGACAACAAGGTTCGCTTTACTGTGAAGCCAAAAAAACAGTATCCAAACCTGCGAATCAACGAAGAAATACTTCACATGATTGAGAAGTCAATTGCTCACTTCATGAAAGATAAGTTCAGTACCAAAGTTCTCGTTAGCACTGATATGAATCGGGATGGCGTAAAGGAATGGCACCTACTGTAAATAGCGGAAACTACGCTAAGGATTTATCTAAAGCCCCGTCATTTGACGGGGTTTCTCATTGTATGACTTATGATTTCATTATTCCTGATGATACGACTATTTATCGTATTGTTGAGAAGGCTTATGTAGGTGCAGAGTACGGCTATGTTGCGGAAGTACATCAACTGGCATTTCACTCGCCGGACTTTATCGAAGATGAAATTGATAGGTTACGTGAGAATGATGAAAGTGACGAAGAAGTAGTACGCCAGATCATCCAACTTGGAATGGAAGATGTACATCCATACGTTGTGGTTGCACGATTCGCGTATGACCCTATCCAAATACTGGACCCAAACCAGCAGCCGGTATCAGGCATACAGATCCGCGGCGCTTATGTAGCACCTCAGAGAGCGGGTGCCGGTTTAGCAGGCCAAATCTATCGCCAGTTTGTTCTGATTCATGGGCTTCTGGTCTGCGATAACGCTCAGACTGAGTATGGTGCTGCTTTGTGGGCTGGAACGATTCGGAACGTAGTAGGTAGGGTAGACATTTATGATTGTGCCAGGCATCAGTACATTCAGGAACTTGGCGACAAGGGTATTGGCGTTAACGGTTTTATCCCGTGGGATCTAAATGCAGTCCAGCCGCATCAATTCCAATTGACGCGCTGGGTGCGATATAAATTTGAGATAAGAAGCTGCAGCCATATAGTTTTAGTAGTATCACGATAACAAACCCGCTTCGGCGGGTTTGTTATGTCTGTCAGTAGCCGCCTGTTACTTACTACAGTTTAAGCACTGATTACAGTGAACGCCTCCGCTTTCCCGCAGCCGATCAACCTCCATTTGCAGTGTGTCGCGTTCCTTCTCAACGTCCACCAGCCTTTGTGAGAGCATCATCAGGCCGTTATGGTGTGAGTATGCCGTCAGCTGGGCTTCTGCTTCCTCCAGCCGTTCCTGCTGTGCGCCCCACTGCTGCGCATGCTTTCGTGTTACTGCCTCGATAAACATTTCTGCTGCAGCGTCGAGATCGCCTTCAAACGTCACCCTGCCCTTATTCACTGTAAGCTGCGCCCGCGTGCCGTCTGTGCCGTAAAACGACACCACCAGCGGCGCCGGAATAATTGGCAGAGAAAATGCTGCGCCGGCGATTAACGTTAATTTGCCGGCGTTGAATGTGTCGGGCAATGCGGCCGCATCGTTGGAAGTGCTGTTTAAGTCGGTTGGTGTGGTCATGCTGGTGGCCTCTGAGTCAGTGTGACGGCCAGGATAAGCGGTTTGTGATATGCGTAACGGTGTGATTTGTCCTCCGCCCTGTAAGCTGCTATCAGCAGACAGGCATGCACCTTTCTGCATATCAGATGGACTTCCCTGCGATACGATTTGCCTGCCCTGTGCAGGCTTTTTTATGTCTGTTTATGTGAGGTGGCGAGAAAATTAGCTTTCTGAAGCTGGTTTGTCGGGCTGACACAGCTACAGTTAATCCCGTTCTACAGAGAACCCCATAACCCACACGTTATGAGAAACCTCAATCAATCTCTTTGAGTCCGTTAGCCTGCCATGCGCAGGCTTTTTTTTGCATAGCGCGATGTGCCGGATAAGGGGTAGTAAGGCATTAAAAAGCCCGCGTGATGCGGGCTGTTAGTATTGCGGGCTATGCGTCGTTGCCTGCGGTACGGAGCGCTTTTTCTCTGCGCCGCCTCGCAATCTTCTGTCCGATTGGCTCAATATAACGGTAGCTAAGCCAGCCCAGCAGCAGCGCCAGCAGGACGTTACACACGAAGAACGTCATACCCTGATCCGTGAACGCCTTTGCTAACCGGGCTTTGGTCACAATGTGGATCAGGTATACAGAGAAAGAAATATCCCCCAGGAATACCAGCCAGCGCGGCGTGATGCGCCCTAACCAGCTGTCGTTGAACGCCACAGCGGCCAGCAGCAGTGCCAGTACGGTACCGGAAGCCATCAGGCCATGCCCTATATTCTGGTAGCTGAAAATGTGTTGCACAAACAGGGCAACTGCAGCCAGCAGGAACGGCACCCGCATGGCAACCGGCAGGCGCGCCATGTGCGGGTAAACCAGACCAATCAGAACGCCTGCAGCGAACTGCCAGATAATCGGGTTCGTCATCAGGTTCAGGTAGGCGTAGCCCATGTCATAACCTTCCACCAGCAGCGTCGGCTGGTGGCCTGCTGCCATCGGTACTGCCACCAGCACCGCGCCCAGCATTGCGGCCAGCGCCACCCAGCGTGCGCGGACCAGCAGGCAGACGGCCATCATCAGGTAAAACAGAAACTCATAGTTGAGCGTCCAGCGCACGCCCATAAACCCGTTGTCGTCCACGTAAAACGGCGCGTGCTGTGGCAGGTAAACAGATAGCGTCGCCGCGCTAATCACCGCCTGCGTCTTATCAGCATAGTGAAATGTCGCCATTCCTCCGCTTAAGAAAAAGTTGATCAGCAGCAGAATGAAGTAGGCGGGCAGCAGGCGCAGCGCACGGCGCTTCAGGAACTCGCCCGCTGAAGCGAATCCAGTACCCATGCGCGATACAGAGAGTGTGATAACAAAGCCACTGAGGATGAAAAACAGATCCACACCAACAATGCCGGTTGAAAGCAGTTTGGTTAATGCCGGGTAATCCGCCTGTATCTGGTAGCGGAAATGGAAGGTAACAACGGCGAGGCAGGCAAGCCCGCGCAGCGCCTGAATAGATTTGAGTTGATGTGTCATAAGTCCGTTTGAAAATCGTCTGTATAGCGTAAAGATGGGCGCATTCTAGGGGTGCTGGCGGCTTAGGGCAACCGCCAGGCAGGCGCGGGAAACGCCTGCGTTTAGTGGATCTGCTCTTCCTGCGAGCTGGTGGCACCGATACTGAACGGTGTTGCCCGCTCATCTACCAGCCGCGTCAGATTATGCTTCTCGCATCCACCTTTTATGTGTGGGGCTTGATGTATGTTAAATATGAAGTAAGGGCGCTAGCTGCAGCTGCTAAGAACGACAATATTGCCGTTATCAACATCTTCTTTTGCATACTTTTAGCTTCGTCGTATCTGATTTGCTCTGCTGTAATTTCTTGTATTTTCAAAAGTGCTTTCCCTGTAGGACTAATTGCAGATGCGTTTTTTTCCAACTCTCCAGTTTTCACAAAAGCATCAATATAAAAATTGACCTCTCTCTTCATAATTTCGCTGTCTGGATGATGAAGCCAATTCTTTCCATGTAGCCGGTCAACTATAGTATAGACCCCAACCTTCTCCATGCCGTTTTCTAAGCAACAATCCATCACTACGTTTAAAACATCCAATTGCCTCTTAACCCTAATCCTCTGAGCCTTATACTTGCGAAGCCTTCGAGATTCAAAAAATTTAGAGATAGTAGTTTTAGCCTTAAATAAAAATATTTTTCTGTTATTAATCTCGCTAAGGGAATTAAAAAATAAACGATTTCTTTTATAAGAAAAAAACCCTGAAAAACAGTCAGGATTCAAACCCTCAATATCTATAAAAAGATGTTTTCTATCAAATCTTTCATCTAATAAACTAATCTCTAGTTTTTCCCCATCAAATCCTTCAAATCTTGCTACATTTTTTTGATCGGGTAGTTCAACGACTACGTGGTAGAAGCAGTTGAAGTCTGCATCAGGACTACCATCAATAAGTTGAGCTGGATCTTTTTTCTTAGAAAAAGTTTCTAACATAACTCTAATATTCATTCTTTACCCATAATTATATTTTTAGATGGTTAATTATTTAGCATTCACACAAACAAATTAAATTGAGAATTTAACGCCATTTTGGCAGGCCCAGCTGATCAAACTCAACGTAAAGCGGCATACCGGTAGTGTGCCGGTGGCCCACCAGCGACTCCCGGCGCTCCGGTATCTCGTCTACTTCCACGGCGTTTTTGTACAGATACACCGCCTCTTCCGGGTCTTCGAAGCACCAGCGATACTGATACACGTCCGTTGGCGTGATCCCCATGCAGACGCTGAGCGTATACAGAAGGCGCAGAAGGCCGGTCCAGCTGCCATCGGGTAACTTGCGGGCGTGGATGATGCCGCATTTCGTCGTGAGATAGTCGTGAACTTCACTATCCGGCCAGCCCTCAAACGAGAGCCAGCCGTACTTACTTAACCTGTCGTCCATCAGCGCCCGGATACCGGATTTTTGCTGGTGGCCAGTGCGGGGGTTTGCGAAGGCTTACGCACGATGTATGTCGGAAACTCAATGCTTGCCGCCTTATCGTGAAACAGCGCCATCGTGCGCGCCTCTGTGCCACCACCAGCGGCGATCTCGACATTCCCAACCGGTTGCCCGTAAATATCGCCAAACTGCTCTGCAAGCGCCTGAGCGACGCTGTAACAGGCAGGGTTTAAATCGGTACTGCCATCAGGCTGTTGCTCCATTTCGAAGCCGTGCGCAAGAAACAGCGCCCTGATTTCCTGTTTAATCACTGGTGTTCGTATCCTGTAGCTGGCACGCAGGTTAGTTATCCCACTCGTTACGAAAGCGGATCTCTTCCCTGGTTGGTGTGCAGGGAATAGCTTCCTCATAACTCTGGATAGCCATTTGCGCACCGAGTTTGTCTAAATGCTTAATTTCATCAGCCCAAAAGAATCCGGCCTGTGACTCTTCGCCGGTATATCGGGGAACCTTAATGCCAACACTTCCTATGCTGGGTTCTTGCATCCGCCACGACTCATCACGACGGTTATAAATTCTGAAACACATATCGGCCTCTGCTGAATTTCCAGATTGCCGCAACTGTTCATCGGCTAACTGGCATACAGCGTCGAGGTGAAGCTGAATCCACTCCGACAGCTTCATCCCTTCCCGCTGCGCCTGCGCGACGTACCGGTTCTTAACTTCGGGAATGACGCGCATCTGAATCTGAGCCGTCGCGGGGGCGGCTCCTTTAACTGAATTTAAAGCCCGTGGATCGCGTGCTTTATCGGTCATGATTAGCCTCGATTAGTTTCCCCTTCTGCCGGGGCATATTCTTCATAGACGTCAGCGAAATACTCGTTACAAAACCCCAGGGCGCAATCCATTTCCTGAATGGCTTCCAGCGCATCGAGCGGGCTTCCGTCGCATTCATACAGTTTGAACTCATACGGCAGAGTAAATCGTGCTGCCGTGATATGTACCATAAACGGCAGGTTATATTCCTCGGCCTTTTCACCCATGATCATGGTCCACTCAAACGCGAACTGATATTCGCCTTCCGTGTCTGTCATGGTGGCCGTACCGGTAACGGTATCCGCAGTGTGTGAAGTCACTACGATCTGCTGAGGGTCCCACCAGTCCAGCTCAAACATATTGCTGAGCACCATCCGGTGCGCTGGTGCAGTACCCGGACGCCAGCCTGATTTGATAATGAAGTCGATGTGATCGCGGTAGCCCAGGTTGATCTCTTCAAAAGTGTGCTCATCGCCACTGTAGCCAAAGCAGAGGTGATTACGCAGCCAGACAACGGTCGCCAGGTCTGTGCAGTTGGTAGCCACCAGCTCGTAATTAGTTTTGATATCCGCGTAGGCTTCTGCCGCGATAAAGCCAGGCTGCTGGCTCTGCTTGATTGCGCCGGTCAGGGTGTAAGACATGTGCTGGAGCGCAGCGGTGGCAGTCATTGGAGAGATATTCATAACAGTCTTCCTTAGTGCCTGGATCCGCCAGGGCGGTGGCGCTAAAGCAGCGCCATGACGTGCAATTTATAGAGCTCACATTTGATTGTCAATACAAACAAAACCATTTAATCTCTTTTAATAAAACACTATTAATAGCTTGCTATTATACCCCGCAGGCTATAACCTACACATAGCTCGCAGGTTATACATGGAGATCGCTTAATGGCATGGGAAGTCATCACAAGAAAGCTGTTTGATGTTTGGTACGAAGGGCAGACTGAAGAGGTTCAGGAAGAAATTGCAGCATACTTCCTGATACTTGAAGAGATCGGCCCTCAATTAGGGCGTCCGCAGGTAGATCAGATTAAAGCGTCTAAGTACAAAAACATGAAAGAGTTGCGTGTACAGATAGGCGGGCACCCATTTCGCGCCTTCTTTGCCTTTGACCCGGAACGTAAAGCGATTGTTCTGTGTGCCGGAGACAAAAAGGGTGAAGACGAAAAATTGTTCTACAAACGTATGATTAAAATTGCAGATACCGAGTTCACTTCGCATCTGGAATCACCGGAGACTAAAGACGATGGCAACGCTTAAAGAAATGATGGCTAAACGCTCCCCGGAAAGCCGTGCGCGCATCGAGGCGCGTGCTGCTGAAATCCGTCAGGAAATTACACTTGCCAAGCTGCGTGAAGAATTATCTGTTTCGCAGACTCATTTAGCTGAAGTGTTAGGCGTAAAGCAGCCTTCTGTGGCGAAAATGGAGAAGGTTGATAACGATCCTAAGCTGTCTACGTTAAGACGCTACATCGCTGCTCTGGGCGGAGAGCTGGCGCTCGACGTGACGCTACCTGATGGCAAGCGCATTGCACTGAGCCTGTAACACGCTCTAATCTTAATATTTAAAACCCGCTTCGGCGGGTTTTTTATTATTGCCTTCATTAATTTATACGTTTAGAGTCTTTAGCCAGCATAATCTGCACTATAGATTAATATAGTCATCATCTATATGAATTATTTATTAAGAAAGGAAATCTAATGAGCGCAAATATAATAAATAAAATCCTTAATCACAAGGCAAAAAGATTCAAGAGTATCTTTTCAGATGACTCAGTAGACCTGTATTTTAACAGCGAAAGAAAAACGTTTCATGCAGCTGAATTTGGAAGATATAGAGAAAATCTGACTGCTGATTTTCTGAAAGCATTCATTCCGGGTTATACGGCTGTTTCAACAGGTTTTATCGTATCTCAAAAAAATAGCGTAAGTACGCAATGTGATATCATACTTTATGATAAAGAGCTTACCCCCTTAATTCAGGATGATAACCTTAACCAGTTCTTTCCAGCTGATTGCATCAAAGGCATAGGAGAGGTTAAATCTAACTTGAAGCAGTCGCAGTTGAAAGAGGCTTTAGTAAAACTAGCAAAAGTCAAAATGGTTAGTTTTGAAGTTAGTCTACGCTCTGCTGGTCACAATGGCGACATATATGACAGGGAGCAAAACTGGAACCACGCTTATACTTTCTTGATTTGCAATAAAATTGAGGGCGATACATCAGACCTCGCCAAAGATATCGATGATTATTATAACCAAAATTCTATACCCCATAAGTTTAGACATAACTTTGTATTATCTTTAGACGGCAATGCACTTTTTTATAGAGATAGCGAAGATTATTCTGTCGCCTCTCCTGTAGTTCGTTCAAATGGAGCTGACGTTATTTGCACTCCAGTAAATATCGATAGAGATTTTGATCGCGCAATTAAACACTTTGCTCAGCTGACATATACAAATCTTTCTCTCCAAAAACGTGTAATAATGAATATTATGGAATATTTAAGTTAATTATTAGCTGACATTAATACCTAAACCAGTAGCACGCTTTGCGCATAGCGTGCTACTGCTAAAATATTATAGCTGTTCCCGCTTTTTACCAATCAGCACCTGCTGTTTCACCTCACTTATGGTTTCTTCGGCCCAGTCACGGTCAAAACCCGGCATAGTGTCAAATGCGTCAGCGATATCAGCCGGGATCGCGTCGATATACTCCAGCCCTGCCTTTGCCACTTCCACCAGCTCCGAACCGGTACGGCGCAGCGCCAACAGCTCTCTGGCCATCATCTGCGTCAGCGCGTGATTTGGCGCAAATGCCAGGTTGTTCTGCGGTTCAGCGGCGAACATTTCCAGCTCTTTATCAGTCAGACGATCGTTGATCATGGCGGCTTCCTCAGTTCTCTGTGGCGATCAACGTTCAGTCATCAGGCATCACCGCTATCACGATTGAAGGCAATAACTACACGGTTAGCCGCATCCACAATGGCAGCGAACTGTACGTTATTCACTTTGGCATGAGGTGATTGTCTTGCGATTTCAGCGATTAAAGCGCTGATAAGAAACGGCTGGCTCAAATTGAGGGATTTAGTAGTGCCGGTCATGTGTAATATTCCAGTGGTTAATTCCACGCTGGAGTTTATTACATTCTAAAATTTATTTAAATTTAATCTTATGCTCACTTTGAGCGGTGGCAAATGAAGCCTGCTGGCTCAGAGAGCAGCCAGCAGGTCATCAGGCAGGTAGAAACTTAAAGCGAATGCAGGTTAATTGAGTGAGTCTGATTTAGTTATGCAGGCATCAAATGCGCGCAACATCGCAGGCAATCTGTACAATGTAGTGACAGTTACCAGCGCCAGTACTGCAAAGAAAAGTGTCATTAAAACAAAAGCGAAGTTTGCTGTGTCAGTCATATCCGTACAACTCCAAGCCAGAAAAATATTAACGCATTTCATGAATTTATGCGTTTTCGGTTTTTTCTGATTGTATGCACACTCTAAGAGTCGATCAAGAAGTGATCAGCGCCACTACTAAAAGTAGTGGTACTAATCCTGCTTAAATCACACTTAAGCTAAATTACTGATATTTTTTAACTTATCGCAAGTTATTTCATCTTTACGACGGGTAGCTCTTCCCAGCGCGTCAGATAGCGCGGAGAGAGCATTTCCCGCTTCATCTGGTAGGCCGGATTAACGCCCAGACCGGCAATAAACAGCGTGCCGCGCTGATAGCTGTTCAGCTTGTCCATCACGGCCATCAGTTTATCGCTGCCGGGTCGCGGCGGAGCCTCGTCAAACAGGTTCAGCTGCTGCTCTGAACCGCAGAACTCCCCCAGCATCACTCCGGCCTTCGCATACTCATAGCCGTCGCGCCAGATAGCTCTGAGGCCGCGCACGGCGGCATCAATCAGATCGCGGGTATCCTGTGTGGCCGTCGTAAATGAATGGCTGGCACCGCGTGAGTAATACGGGCGGCGCGGGTCGTGTTTGCTGGTCTGAATGAATACGGTGATATTCCGGCAGTACTGCTTTTCACGCCGCAGCTTTTCACCGGCGCTGGTGGCAAAGAAGCAAACCGCGTTACTCACTTCATCCAGGCTGGTGAGGCGCTTGCCGAACGAACGGCTCACCACCAGCTGCTGCTTAGTCGGCGGGTTCTCTTCGAGCTCGAAACAGCGTTCGCCGCGCAGCTCCCGCACGGTGCGCTCCAGCATCACGTTGAAGTTTTTGCGGATCATGGTTGTGTCAGCACGGGCAAGGTCGAGCATCGTTTTGATGTTCATCAGCTGCAGCCTGGCCCCTATCTTTCTGCCGACGCCCCACGTTTCGGAGACGTCGAGCAACGATAGCAGCTTGTCGCGCCGTTTCGGGTCGGTCAGCACCACCACGCCGCCTGTTTTAGGCCAGGTCTTTGCTGCGTGCGTGGCTACCTTACAGAGCGTCTTTGTCTCTGCTATCCCTATGCCGCATTTCATCGTGGTGTGCTGGATTACGGTGCGCCTGATCTCTTCCCCGAAGGTCTGGAAGTCCACCAGCTTTTCCATGCCGTCCAGAGAGCCGAAAACCTCGTCAATCGAGTACGCTTCCAGGTTCGGAACGTATTCACCCACTATCGTATGGAAACGCTTGCTGAATGCGTCATACAGCGTGTAGTTGCTGCTGAACACCACCACGCCGTAGCGCCGAATGGTATCGCGGATTTTAAACAGCGGATCGCCCCGCTTAAGGCCCACATTCTTTGCTTCGCGGTTCAGCGCCGCGATACAGCCGTCGTTGTTCGTCGCCACCACGACAGGACGCCCGTGCAGGTCCGGCCTGAATGCCAGCTCCGCCGACACGTAGAATGCGTTAACGTCACTGTGCAGGAACATTGTCAGTACGGTGGATCACATAAGTAACCACCCCCCATATTTCCAGTGCATCAGGTTCTATCGGGATCGGCTTATAGCGCGGATTCATGGCCAGCAGCATCGGCACCGGCCTAAGCTGCAGCTTTTTTACCGTAAACTCTCCGTCTACTGAGGCAATTACGATCTGCCCGTCTGCCGCTGCCTTCGATTTATCCACCACCAGCAAATCACCGTCAAAAATACCGGCCCCTATCATCGACTCACCCTCACATCGCACGAAATAAGTCGCCGTTTTGGCCCGGACACAATAATCATTTAGGTCCAGCGGTGTGTCTTCATATCCAATGGCCGGAGACGGGAAGCCTGCTGCAACCGTTTCGAGAAATTGTTTAAAAGCCTGTCGTGGCGCGGCTTCGTCCGGTATTGCTATCACTTCTAATCGCATCATAGCCCCTCCTTATCACTGTACAAAAATACAGTATAAGATTAGAAGTATGGAATTGACCAGTGGGCGATTTCAAATAAGAATAAGTACATTCTAAAATTTTATTAATTTCACCACTATGAACTTAGGTTTAAAGCAGATCGAGTTGGATAAGATGCGCGGCATTTGGAAGGCAAAAGGCTTTGTAGAAGCAGGCAGAACCGAACCCTTACGCATAAACCGTACAGATTGCTATATCACGTTCTTGAAAAAGAATTGGGTATGTAAAGACCTGAAGGGAAACACCATTGATAGCAGGCCAATGCTATTCGCTCTGCTGAAGCACAATATCTAAGAACCCGCCATCATCCCGCATTTTATCTTTGCCTGCGCAAGTCATGCTCTCATAGCTTGCGCTACCTTCCTCAAGGCTAATCATTAGGGGCTTTCTTTGCCCTTTTTCTGGTCTGTGACATTTACAAAAACATTTTTCGGCCTGCGAGGCGCAACTGTGCTGGCTTTACTGTTGCTGCGCAAAATTAAATCATAAAACCCTTACCAGGGTGTGCTTGTTAATCAGGAATCATTGCCTCTATGATTCTGGCTATGCGCACTATGAGTGGGATATATGGTCCTTTATTGGTTGGATTTGCTGACTGGATGAAAACACAGGTACGATGTGCAGATGGTTGCCTGAAGCGCATAATACTGGCTCTCTGTTCGCGTTTACATTTGCGCGCGCCGTCATATTGAGCTTTGTGATAGCATGTTTTTGCCGGTGAAATGACGTCTCAGATTTTGCGTAGAAACTCTAAAATCCAAAACGACTAACGAAAAGGGTAATTAAGTTTGATTGGTGGTTGGGTTATGCTTGTTTCAGATACAAAAAAACCGCCCGAAGGCGGCTTAATTGAATCGGGAAAAATGTTCTCAGGCATTTATCCAGAATGCGAAAATTGTTCTCAGGCAATCTTCGCTGGCAACAGGGATGTAATCTTTCAAAAACACCTGCGTTAGCCTTCAAAGTCAGTATACGGTTTGTTGACTCCGTTACAAGAGCAAGGCTGTGTTAACACCACCCAACCTACAGTGTCAAGCACCAACGCCACTAGGTTTTTAAGAATTTAAAAGCATCTAATTAATTGATATTAATGATAATTTAATGAGGAGAAATTTATATCACTATTCTGCGAAAAAAAGTTTGCAAAGGCCCAGCGAATGGTGGAATGCTTCAATTGTACAAATAGGTAGGTAGACGGGATTCTCAGCCCATTTATCGGCGTCAGAGTTACCTTAATTTTCACCCGCAAGCATCTGCGTTAGCCTTCTCTAATGCGCATGTGGCCAGCCGAAGGCCAGCGGTTCAATGGAACCAGAAAATGAGCAAGAGCGAGATTTGCGGCCTGGCCGTGACCTTGTTTTTGGCATTATGGAATACGCAAGGTACTGAAAATGGTTGGCAGGTTAATACCATTCTCAACTTTCCTATTACCATAAACCAATACAAGTGATTCAAGCCGCCTTCGGGCGGTTTTTTCATTTGCGGAGCGCTTTGAATGGGTCAGGTGTTGGATGTGCCTTTAGGGCTTTTTCTACATCGTCGAAGTAATTTTTTAATATGCTGGTCATTGTCTGGAGAGAACCGGCCTTGAAGTTAATCTGTTCCCTGTCACGGCCTAATACCTCACTGTACGTGCGCAAGAGAACTTCAAGTTCAGTAATCGGCCGGCCATCATTTGTTAAGAAACGCGCATCGTTGTGCGCACAAGCATTACGCAGTTTAGTTACTTTCTTCACAGAAGAATAATGACCTGAAGTTTGCATGCCGATTATCTTCCTGGCATACAAATCACAACGTTCAAAACCGCTACCTGTAAGATCTGACAGCTTAATGGGCGCGTTATGAATCCTCGTAAAGCCGTTGCACAACTTTTCGTAATCGTGCTCAAGCATGCCGTACAAAGTCAGAAAGACAGAGCGACGGGTAACGCTGGGATAGTACGACGTGAACATTTCATCTAAATCCACAGAGGCGCTATCCAGCCCCATGTAGTAATCAACGATGTGATAAGCATTATCTTCAGCCGAAATCTCATACTCTTCAGTTTCTGTACCCTCAGAATGAAATCGACTTATGTTTGCTTCAATAGAGGCGTCCGTTTGAGCGTTTAAAGAAGCAATAATCTGGAACGTCAGGCTCATGTCATAATGTGAAAATTGCTGTGGCAGCATTGCCAATACCTTTTCAAGATCCAATATGTTTATTCCCTATGTCCGTTGTTCTATTCATGGTGGCCAGAAGGTATTTTCCACCAGCGTTGTTCTGTTCATGGCAAACTGCCCCTATTCCCATCATTGCTGCCCGTAACCTACCGCCGCTGGTGGGCTTACCATGAAACCAACAACGCTAGCCATGAAACCAGCAACATTCACCATGAGGCGTCAATACTCCTTCCGCTGCTTCAGTCACGGCCATGTGCTCGCACTGTCACAGACATAGCTGCTGTCGTAAAGTGATTGCTGGTTTCATGGCGAGTGTCATCAGATGTATGGGTGCATTGCTGGTTTCATGGTAATTCGGTGGCTGAGTCACAGTAAATATTGTTGGTTTCATGGTAACAAGCGGCTTTCGAGCAAAAAACACTCTAAAAAATCAAGCCACCAGCATTAATCGCCGGTATTCCAGCAATGCTGCCATGAAACCAACAACGCCTGCCATGAAACCAGCAATGATTATTCTTTGTTTGGCAGAAGGTCAGGCTTACGAGAGTGAATCTGGAAATAGACCACGCCATTCTTCTTAACTTCCGTAAACGACAAGTAACCAATGTCAGCCAGCTCTTTCATGGCCTTACGGACGACGTTGTTCTGTGTGCTGATAGTGGAGTTCAGGTTGAGGCGATCACGAAGGCGCTCCAGAGACACTTGAAGGAATCCAGTAGGCAGGCTCTCGATGTAGACGTAGAGCGCTTGGGCGGACTCTTTACGCGGCAATGCCTGAATAGCCTTTAACTGCAGTAATACCTTGTGATCGAAGGCGTAAAGCTCCCATAGCCGGGAATCCCCTTCCAAAGTAATCACGTCCTTCTCAGTGTCAAAATGAGCGCTATTAAGAAGATGCGTTATTGTCACCTTGCTGCCGTCTTTGTTTTTAAACGAGATAACAAGCGAGGCCAGTCTTAGAAAGGAGTTGAAGAAGCGATCACGCGAACGCTGGTTGATATCATCTACGGCAATTCCGCATAGCTTCGCAAATTCGGTGAACGGTAGCTTAATGCGATTGCTATCAGCACCATATTTGCTGAACGCCCGGATAGCACCAATCCATGTCTTAAAATCAGTGCTCATATCAAGTCTGCTGCCCTTGATCATGATATTGGTGTAACCCTCAGCTTTAGCGATTTCAAGCTGCCCAAAATCCGCGGAGGCATCAATAACGGCATTACCGCGCTGGGGCTTATTGCGAACAGCAGGCACGAATACACCCAAACGCATTAACGCGATCGGCTGGACAGTCCGATTAGAGGTAGGTGTCAGTGTATAACTTTTTTCTTCTTGCTCAGAGCTGTATACCAGAGCATCACCTATCGTCTTGATTTCGTCGTCATTTTCCATCGAAAGAGCCTTCTCTCGGTCAATGTGGGTAATTTACGGTCCTGCCATGAAACCAGCAACACCCTACCATGAAACCAACAATCTTTACCATGAATCCAGCAACATTTACCATGAAACCAACAATCTTTACCATGAAACCAGCAACGTGAAATGCATTATTTACTATTAAAATCAGTAATTTGCACAAACAGTGATCTTACTTGATCTATATATGATCTCTATAGGATCGATTTATATGATCTATCCAGTGGATAAGTGGATAACCCTCTGAGCCGACTAACTATAAGCAATTACCAGTGGACAATTTCATAGTGCTTTACTGATTATCGGATGTGATCAACAATCTAAAAAATATTTTAGATTTGGTTAAATCATGGAAACCGCGAATTATCAGGAAGCACGGGAAAAACAGGCTAGAGCGCAACAGCGCCAGCGCGAGCGGCACGCAGCCAAATTGGCAGATCCAGAATATAGGCTTCAGCAGTATGAGAAGCAGCAGGCCAGCAACAGCAGAATGCTTGCGAGGCAGATTGAGCGCCGCAACTCCCCGGAGTGGAAAGCAGAGCAAAAGCTGAAAGCAGTAAAACGCGCTGTGAGCGCTTCTGAACGTCTGAAAGAGAAAAAGTCCACACCAGTGGCAACGAAGCGGCAAACACGCGTCAGCGCATCCAGCAGAGGCCTTAAAGGACGCACGCCGACCGCAGCGGAACGCGTGGTTATGGATGCGCTGGGTAAACTTCCCTGTATTGCCTGCCTACAGCACGGGAAAGAGTCATTGCTTATCAGCCTGCATCACATCGAAGGGCGGACTAAACCAGGCGCACATCTGCTGCAGCTTCCCCTTTGCGATCACCACCACCAGCACGCAGCACCGGCACACGTCCGCGCAGAGTTCCCCTGGCTGGTACCGGTCCATGCGGATGGCATTACAGGTGGCAAGGCTGAGTTCTCACGGTATAACGGCACTGAGCAAGAGTTAATGGCTAAAGCCTATGTGCTAGCGGGCATAGATTTAGTGCTAAATGACCAAGTTTGTGAGTAGACGTTGCAACTAAACGCATTATTATACTTAACGTTTACTCAACAATCTGGAGATGGAAATGGCAACACTGGCAAGGGTGAAATGGAAAGCAGGCGACTATCCCGGTTCGGATGGCGGTAAATACTTGGCTGAACTGTCATACTTTGACGCTAAAAAGCTGGTAAAAAAAGACTTAGCTATAGATCTGACAGAGCATGAAAGTTATGAGTGTAAAATAGAACTTTATCGCTCCCCCCAAACTACTTCGCCAGAGACAATCTATAAGAATACGTTCTCAAGTCTTCAGTCTGCTTTAAACTTTTTTAACAGTCTGGTTAGTGCCACGGGTGCGCAAAACTGCGACCATACGAGAGAGCATGATTTCATAGCTCCGGTTTTTACTAACAAAGAACTGTCCGACATTATTCTTGAGAAGTTAGACGAAGCAGTTCAACGAATAACTGGCAGTATCGAAGAGTTGGCTGAGGCTACAGCCCGCAGCAAGTAAGTAGAAAGCTCTTTATAAGGCCGCAACTGAGCGGCCTTTTTTTATTTTTAATAAAATCTGCTTGACCACTGACAACGCAAAGTACAAACCGCTTACAGTCGCCCCAAGCTGTTAGCGGTTCCCTGATGGAATTTTTGACAACTTACCTAATCTGCAACGCGCGGTTGGGAACGTTAAAAGCCAGAGAGGCCGCTATA
>Ga0157371_10002351_pt1 | contig 18095 bp, 21 predicted proteins | sample C45metaG_FD_113462 | JGI IMG/M metagenome (GOLD analysis project Ga0157371, IMG submission 113462) | Corn rhizosphere microbial communities from Kellogg Biological Station, Michigan, USA - C4-5 metaG | ecosystem: Host-associated > Plants > Roots > Rhizosphere > Soil | place: USA: Michigan...
CCTCGTCGCCGCCTGCGAACAGCTGGCGATGGGGCTGGAGAACCTGCCTTCGTTCAAGGACCTCGACAAGTACTGGATCGAGATCCACCGGCTCGAGAACGACGGCGACCGGATCTCCCGCGATGCCGTCGCCTCGCTCTTCTCCAACGGGATCGACCCGATGGTCGTGATCCGCTGGAAGGACATGTTCGCGGTGCTCGAGGAGGCGATCGACGCGACCGAGACGGCGGCGCAGATCATCGAGGGCATCGTCATCAAAAATTCGTGACGGGGCTTCGTGTCCGCTGACGTAATCCTCGTCATCGTCGTCGCCACCGCGCTGGCGTTCGACTTCACCAACGGCTTCCACGACACCGCGAACGTCGTCGCCACCTCGATCTCGACCGGGGCGGCGCGGCCGTCGGTGGCGATCGGGTTCGCCTCGCTGCTCAACTTCGTCGGCGCCTTCATCTCGATCAGCGTCGCCGCGACCGTGGCCAAGGACGTGGTCAACGCCGAAGTGATCACGCCGACGATCGTCTTCGCCGGGCTGATCGGGGCGATCGCCTGGAACCTGATCACCTGGTACTTCGGGCTGCCGTCGAGCTCCTCGCACGCGTTGATCGGCGGCGTCGTCGGTTCGGCCGTCGCGGCGGCGGGCCTCGACGCGGTCCTCGCCGAAGGGCTGGTCGGCAAGGTCCTGATCCCGGCCGTTGTCGCGCCGCTCGTCGCCTTCCTCGTCGCCGGGCTGGCGATCGGGATCTCCTACCGGGTGGTCGGCAAACAGCGGCCCGGGATCGTCACTCGCGGCTACCGCTACGGGCAGATTGTCTCCAGCGGCTTGCTGGCGCTCGCCCACGGGACCAACGACGCCCAGAAGACGATGGGCGTGATCACCCTGGCGCTGATCGCCGCCGGCAAGCTCGGCGCCGAAGCGGACCCGCCGACCTGGGTGATCGTCGCCTCCGCCACGGCGATCGCCCTCGGCACCTACAGCGGCGGCTGGCGGATCATCAAAACCACCGGCACCCGGATCATCAAGATGGACGCCGCGCAGGGCTTCTCGGCGCAGGGAGCGGGCGCGGCCGTGATCCTCGCCTCGACCCACTTCGGCTTCCCGCTCTCGACCACGCACGTGATCAACGGCGGCGTGATGGGGTCGGGAGCGGCGAAACGGCTCTCGGCGGTGCGCTGGGGCGTCGCCGGCAACATCGTCGTCGCCTGGGTCCTGACCCTGCCGGCGGCGGCGCTGATCGGCGCCCTCACCTACGGCTTCACCCGCATCTTCGGCACCGGCGCACTCGGCCCGGCCCTGGTGACGCTGATGGCGCTCTCGCTGGTCACCGCGGCGTTCGCGCGCCGGGCACGGCAGGGGGCGCCGGTCGAGGCGGTGGGCGGATGATCGCGACGCTCGTCCAGTGGAAGGACGTGTGGCAGACGGTGGTGGCCTCGGTGGTCGCCGGCGTCGGCATCACCTTTGCCTTCTCGGTTGGCATCTGGGGCACCGGCCAGTTCGTCGAGCTCAGCCGCAGCGACCGCCAGGGAGCGGCGTCGGCTGCCGGCCTCGTCGCCCTGCTCGCCTTCGCCGTCGTCGCCGCCGCAGTGATCATCGGCATCGTCGTGATGACTCAGAAGTAGCGGCTTCCTCGGCGTCCTACACTTGAGGGGTGCGGACCGCGCGCAACGTAGCGATCATCATGCTGCTCGCCCTGGGCGTCGCCTACCTGCCCGGCGGCGGCAACCTGGCCGCCGCGGTGATCACGGCGCTGACCATGGCACTGCTGGCCGGGATCGCCTGGATGCTCTACGTCCTCAGCCGCGAGAACCAGCTGACGCTCTCGACCCTGACCGACGGTCGCCGCGCGATCTTCTACGGCGGCTTCGGGATGCTGGCCCTGCTCGTCGCCGGCAGCCACAAGATGTTCTCGACCGGCGGCGGCACCCTACTCTGGATCGTTCTCCTGGCCGCCTCGGTCGCCGCGATCTGGAAAGTCTGGATGGAGGCGAGCACGTACTAGGAGTTGCGGTTCCTTTGTCCTGTATAGCCGGACAAAGGAACCACGGGATCGAAGGGCGCAGTTTCGTGCGTTAGTTGATGCTGTTTTTTTGCTTTCTGCGCGCCACGCGTGCGCTCTTGCCTGGGACGGTCCCGGCATGCCGCCGAGGGCCGCGAACGCAGCGCATGGAGAGGAGGGGACCGCTTCGGTGGAGCTGGTCGCCGTGGTCCCCTTCCTGCTGCTGGCGGTCCTGGCGGTGGCGCAGATCGCGCTCGCCGGCCAGGCCCTCTGGTCGGCGAGTGTGGCCGCGCGGGCGGGAGCGCGGGCGGCGGTGGTGGGTGGGGACCCGGCCGCTGCCGCCCGCGCCGCTCTGCCGCCGTCGATGCGAGAGGCGGCGACGGTGGAAGACGAGGATGGCGTCGAGGTCCGGGTGGAGGTGCCGCGGCTGATCCCGTCGCTGCCGCCGGTGCGGGTGGGCGCCACCAGCTCGCTTGAAGGCGACGATGGCTGAGCGGGGACAGGCGACGGTGGAGCTGGTCGCGGCCCTGCCGGCGTTGCTGCTGGCGGGCCTGGTGGCGCTCCAGTTGCTGGCGGCCGGCTACGCGATGACGCTTGCCGACGGCGCCGCCGAGGCCGGGGCTCTCGCCCGCGCCTCAGGTGGCTCGCCCACGGAAGCCGCGGAGGCGGCGCTGCCGGGCTGGGCTGCGGATGACGTCGCTGTCGCGGTGAAAGGAGACGAGGTCTCGGTGCGGCTGCGTCCGCCTTCGCCGATCCCGGCCTTGGCGAAGCGGCTGACGATCAGCAGCAGCGCGACCGCGAGGTCGGCCCGATGAGCGAGGCGACCACCTTCGTCAACCCGCTGAAGACCGGCCCGACGATTGTTGTCGCCGCAGTCGGCGAGGCGGAGGGCGCACGAGGCGCCGCGGCGGCACTTGCTTGCGCGGGAACTGACCTCGACCGCGCGACGCTGTTCGTCGACGTGGGTGGAAGGGCGCCGCGGCCGGCGCTGCTTGCCTCGGCGGCAGCCCAGGAATTGGAGCAGCGCCTGGCGGCGCACCTCCCAGCCGCCAAGGTCGCGGCGCGGGGCCAGGTCTGCCAGCTCGCGGTGCCCGCCGATGCGGAGGGTGTCGAGAGCGCCGTAGCGGCGGTGAGCGTTGCTCGCGAAATAGCCGTTGTGGTGCACGTGCCGCCGCAGCTGCTGCAAGTGGCGCTCGACTCCGCCCTGCGCCCGTCGGGCGTTCTCCTGCGAGTGGAGCTGGCCGAGGACCGGCCGCTGCTCGCGCTGGTCGCCAGGGATCTCCTCCAGCGCGGGCTCGCCTTCGCCGTCCTCAAGCGCCGGCTCAACTGGGTGGCCGAGCGTCGCGCCTTGTTTGGCGCCCTGCCCGCCGGCTCGCAGGGGGCGCTGCCGCTCCGGCTGGTGCGTCGGTTGGGGATTCCCGGTTAGTACGGGTAGGGGGTCGGTGCGGCTTCCGGCGCGGGCGGCGAGCTCGCCGCCGCCACTTTCGCGGCGTGCCAGGTGCCGACGTCCTTGAACCCCTCGCCGTTGGCTTCTCCCGCCTTGGCGTCGCCGTCGAAGCTGTAGAGGGGCCGGCCCTTGAAGGTCACCTGGGTCTTCCCATCGGGGCGGCGGATCGTTCCGAGCTTCACGGGACCCTTCGGCTTCACGCCCTGCGGGACGACGAGCGGCCTCCAGGTACCGAGGCAGCCGCCGGTGCAGACGAACCGACCGTGGGTCTCGACGCTGAGGCTGTAGAGGGTGTGGCCGTTGGTCCTGGTCAGAACCGTCGCTCCGAGGCTTTCGCTCTGCCCCTCCTTGGCGACCACCTTGCTCGATCCGCTGGCCGCGGCAGCCGCTGCGAGCACCAGCACGAGGGCGAGGACGGAGAGCAGGGCGATGCGGACAGGTTGCGGGCGGGGCATGCGGAGTGGGCGGGGGATGAAGCGTGGCGACATCAGGCCTCCTCGGTCGGTGGTTCGCCTCGGTCTACGCGGCAGGTCACGGAAAAGTTCGAAAGCCGCGCAGCAAGATTTACTTTCTGCGCACCATCCGCGCGCTCGGCCAAGGCACGGTCCTCTGCGTGCGAGCGAGGGAGGAGAGCGGGCAGGCGTTGGTCCTGGCACTGGGAGGGGCGCTGGCGCTGATCGCCGCGGCGCTGGCCCTGGTGGCGATCGCCGGGGCGGTGACCGGCAAGGGCAGGGCGCAGCGGGCCGCCGACCTAGTCGCGATCTCGGCGGTCCGCTCGATGCGCGACGACCTGCCGCGGCTCCTCTCGCCGCCTCGCCTTGCTAACGGGCGGGCAAACCCCGGCCACATCGAGAAGGGGGTTTATCTCGCGCGCGCCAAGACTGCGGCGCTGGATGCTGCGCGCGCCAATGAGGTCGATCCCGATCGCGTACGGGTGAGCTTTCCCGACGCCGCTTCCTTCGCGCCGGTGCGGGCCAAGGCAACTGTGGTGGCCGGCCTCCGTGGCGGCCAGGGGCACCGCGTCGAAGCGTCAGCGGTGGCCGAAGCAGCGGCTCCCTACACCGCCTCGGCTGGCGGGGGCACGGGCATGGCTACCGGCGGGGGCTACAGCGGTCCCTTGATCTACCGCGACGGCGAGGGCATGCGACCCGACGTGGCCGCGGCCTACGACCAGATGGCGGCCGCTGCGCGCAGCGACGGCATCGTCCTCATCGTCGTCTCCGGGTTCCGCTCGGATGCCGAACAGGCGGAACTGTTCGCCGCTCACCCCGACCCGACCTGGGTGGCGCCGCCGGGCCATTCGCTGCACCGCTGCGGCACCGAGCTCGACATTGGACCCGACGCCGCCTACGCATGGCTGGCCTCGAATGCGGGGCGCTTCGGCTTTGTCCAAAGGTATGGATGGGAGCCGTGGCATTACGGCTTCGACGCCGGGCCGGCTCCCTGCTCACCGGAGGGCGAAGCGCCCTCCGCAGGTGGGGGAGGCGCGAGTGCGGTGTCCTCGACCAGCTTGCCCTCCTTCGTCCCGGCGCAGTACCGCGAGCCGATCCTCCGCTCAGCAGCCCACTGGGGTGTTCCTCCAGCGCTGATGGCGGGTCAGCTGATGGCCGAGTCTGGCTTCGACCCCAACGCCGGCTCTCCCGCGGGTGCCCAGGGCATCGCCCAGTTCATGCCCGGTACCGCTGCCACCTACGGCCTCACCAACCCCTACGACCCGGTCGCTGCAATCGACGCCGAGGCCCACCTGATGTCGGATCTCCTCCACCAGTTCGGCTCCCCCGAACTCGCCCTGGCCGCATACAACGCCGGCCCAGCCCCGGTCGAAGCCTGCCACTGCATCCCGCCCTATCCCGAGACCCGGGCCTATGTAACCCGTATCCTCGCCCTAATCGGCGGCGCCGGCGCAATGGCGATGCCGAGCTTCGAAGTGCGGCTGGTGGCCTGAGTCCTAGGGCCCGCTCCGGCCAGTCGCAGTCGGTTCCAGATCCAGGTGCTCGTGGACAAAGCGGACCACTGCGGCGCCCTCGCCGACGGCGGTAGCGCAGCGCTTGATCGAGCCGGAGCGGACGTCGCCGGCGGCGTAGACGCGGGGGACGGTGGTTTCGAGCAGGCCCTCGGCGCCGACGTCGGGGCCGGTAAGGATGAAGCCCTTCTCGTCGCGGGCGACGGCGTCGCCTAGCCAGTCGGTGCAGGGGGAGGCGCCGAGGAAGAGGAAGAGGAACGAGTAGGGGAGGCGGGTGCCGTCGGTGAGGGTGACCGCTTCGAGCTTGCCGTCGTCGCCGTGCAGCTCGGTGATTTCGCTGCGGTCGCGGACGTGGACGCCGTAGCGGTCGAGCTCGTCGAGCAGGTAGCTCGACATCGTCTCGCTGAGCTCACCGCGGCGGTGCAGGAGGGTGACGAGCGCGCCGCCGCGCGCCAGCCAGACGGCGGCCTGCCCGGCCGAGTTGCCGCCGCCGACCACGCCGACCCGCTGGCCGCCGCAGATCTGCGCCTCCGGCGGCCCGGCCGCGTAGAAGACGCTGAAGCCCTCGTAACGCTCCAGGTCCGCTACCGGCAGTTTCCGGTATTCGGCCCCGGTGGCGAGGACGATCGCCCGGGCGGCGATCTCGTTGCCCTCCTCGAGCCGGACCACGTGGCGGCCGTCGCCGGGCTCCAGCGCCTTCGCCCGGTAGGGCGTCGCCGTCCGGGCCTTGAACTTGCGTGCCTGGGTGACGGCGCGGCTGGTCAGCTCGGTGCCGGTGATCCCGGCCGGGAAGCCGAGGTAGTTCTCGATCCGCCGCGAGCTGCCGGCCTGGCCGCCGAGCACCGTGCTCTCGATCACCAGCGTGTCGAGGCCCTCCGAGGCGCCGTAGACGGCGGCGCCGAGGCCGGCCGGCCCGCCGCCGATGACCAGCAGGTCCACCTCCTCCCGCGGCTGCAGCTCCAGGCCGATCCCGAGCGCCCGCGAGAGCTCACCGTCGCTCGGTGCCCGCAGCTCGACCCCGCCGGGCAGGCGCACCAGCGGCAGCTCCTCCTCTGCCACCCCTTCGAGGGCCCGGGCCGCTTCGTCGTCTTCCCCCGGCTGCGTCCAGGTGTACGGGAGCCGCTGCCGTTTGACGAAGTCGACCAGCTGCCGCGTCCCCTCCGAGTGCCGCGGCCCGACGATCTCCACCCCGATCCCCTGCCGCTGTTGCAGTAGTTCGCGCCGGGCGACGAAGGCGGGGAGGAGGATGTCGGAGAGCGGCGCATCCTCCAGCAGCAGCTTGCGCAGCTCTTCGCGCTCGACCGCGACGTAGCGCATCGGCTCGGTGACCACCGCGGTGAGGAAGACCGTCTGCCCGGAGAGCAGGTTCATCTCGCCGAGGAAGCCGGAGGCTCCGTGACGGACGATCTCCTGCCCGTTGCCGTCGAGCACCGCCGCCTCGCCCTCGAGGATGGCGATGAACGGGTAGCTCTCGTCGCCGATCCGGAACAGCTCCTCGCCGACCTCCGCAGTCCGTTCCTCGCCGTGCTGGGCCAGCGTCTTCAGCTGGCTGCTGGAAAGCACACGACCGGTGGGGCGGGCCACGCCCGTAGGCTACTCGGCGATGAAGCCCGTCCTGCTCGCCCAGCTCAGCGACCTCCATATCTGCGACGAGTGGGAGGGGGTCGATCCTGTTGCCCAGGTCGAGCGGGTGGTGGAAGCGATCCGGGCGCTGCCGAACCGGCCCGACGCGGTCCTCGTGACCGGAGACCTAATCGATGACGGCAGCGTGGAGAACTACGCTCGCGCCCGCGAGCTGCTGGAGCGGCTCGACGCTCCGCTCTACGTCCTGCCGGGTAACCACGACGACCGCGGCCCCCTGCGCGAGGCCTTCGCGCTGCCGGGCGCCGGCGACGAGCCGATCAACTACGCGGCCGAGATCGGCGGCCTCCGCCTCGTCGTCTTCGACTCGAACGTTCCTGGCCGGGACGCCGGCGAATACGGCCAGAAGCAGCTGCGGTGGCTGGACGAGACGCTGCGCGAGCAGCCCGAAGCGCCGACGCTCTTGGCCCTGCACCACCCGCCGCTCCCGACCGGCGTCCCAGAGTGGGATGCGATCAACCTCACTGCTGCCGATCGCGAAGCGCTCGCCGAGGTCGTCGCCCGCTACCCGCAGCTGCGCGTCATCGCCGGCGGCCACCTGCACCGGACCGCCGCGGGCGCGGTTGGCGGCTGCGCGGTCCTCTCCGCGCCCAGCGCCTGCCTGCAGGTGCGGCCGAACTACGAGCACGACGAGGTCGAGTTCGTCGGTCCGCCCGGCTTCGCCCTCCACGTCCTGCGCGGCAGCGAGCTCTCCTCGCAGGTGGAACTGCTCGACAGCTGACGGACTGCCTGAGCGGCCCGGTTAGACTGCGCGCGCGATGGCGACCGAGGTCCAGGGAATCGAGGGGATGCAGGCGCTGGTCGGCCAGGAGGTCGGCCCGAGCGAGTGGCGCACCATCACCCAGGCCGACATCGACGCCTTCGCCGAGCTCTCCGGCGACCACCAGTGGATCCACGTCGATCCCGAGCGGGCGAAGAGCGAGAGCCCCTACAGGACCACGATCGCCCACGGCAACCTCACCCTCGCCACGGTCGACGGATTCCGCGGCGAGTTGATCTCTTCCTCCGGCTTCGCCCTCGGCGTCAACTACGGCTGGAACAAGATCCGCTTCCCGGCCCCGGTCCCGGTCGATTCGCGTATCCGCGCCAAGGCCGAGGTCGTCTCGGCCGACGAGAAGGGCGGCGGCTGGTACGAGGTCGTCACCCGCTTCACCCTCGAGGTCGAGGGCGGCGACAAGCCCTGCTTCGTCGGCGACAGCGTCACCCGGGTGATGGTCGCCCCGGCCGGCTGATCCGCCCGGACCTCAGGCGAAGTGCACGAGGCTGACGCCGCCGGCGATCAGGCAGTAGATCGCGAACGGCTTCAGGGTGTGGGTTTCGAAGTAGCGGACCAGGTAGCGGACCGAGATATAAGCGGCGATGCCGCAGACGACGAAGCCGACGGCGACCTGGCCGTGGATGTGTTCGCCGGCGCTGCCGAAGAGGGTGGGGACCTTCAGCACGCCGGCGGCGAGGATCACTGGCGTTGCCAGGAGGAAGGCGAAGCGGGCCGCGTCCTCGTGCGAGAGGCCGCGCCAGAGGCCGCCGACCATCGTCACGCCCGAGCGGCTGATCCCGGCCAGCAGGGCGAGGATCTGGAGGCTGCCGATCAGCAGGCCGTCGAGGTAGGGCATGCCCGAGATGCGGACGTCGGAGGCGTGGGCGGCGGCGACGTCCTCGGCCGTGCGGGCGCCGCCGCGGGCCGGTGCCGGTACCGCGAGCTCGTCCCCGTGGGCCGACGGGAGCCCGCCGGGCGCCTCCTCGGTCTGCCGCCGCAAGCGCTCGCCCGCCAGCAGGATCAGCCCGTTGACGAAGAGGAGCGCGCTGGCGGCGACCGGCTTGGCGAAGATCGTGCGGAAGACGTGCTCGAGGGCGAGGCCGGTGATCCCCACCGGGATCGTCGCGATGATGATCAGCCAGGCGAGCCGCTCGTCGGGGTCCTCGGCGCTGAACGCCCGGGTCGAGAGGATGCGCCGCGCGCTGCGGAAGAAGCCGCGGATGATCCGCACCCAGTCGGCGCGGAAGAAGAACAGCAGCGCCAGCGCGGTGGCTACGTGCAGGGCGACGATGAAGGCCAGGTAGAACGAGGCCTCGCTGTCCGAGGCCGACGACTGGGTGACCAGCGTCTCCCAGGAGCCGCCGATCCAGGCGGGGACCAGGACCGAGTGGCCGAGGCTGGAGACCGGGAAGAGCTCGGTGACCCCCTGCACGAGGGCGATCACGATGGCCTGCAGGTAAGAGAGCATTGAAGGGCTTTCGGGGTGGTGGTTGCGGAACGGACCGAGGCTTCTCCCCTTGCCTCTTCATTGACCTAAACGCCAGGTCGCGGCGATTCTTTCACCTGGGCCGGCCATCGCCGTTCCAGCTCACGCAGCATCGGCGGGTAGACGACGAGGTGCCGGAACGGCTGGATCGCTGCCAGGTACGCCTTCCCGAGCAGCCCGTTCGGCTTCACGTAAACCGCCATCTGCCCGCGGTAGCGGCTCTGCCCGTCAGGCACCCAGGAGAGGTGCAGGACGCCATGGACCGTTTTGTTGGCCAGCTCCGCCGCCCACTCGTCGTCGAGCAGGTAGACCGGCTTGAACGGCAAGGTCTCGAATTCAGGTCCGGAGGGCCCATCGCGCAGGTCCTCCGGCAGCCGGTCGCGAAGCATCTGCCAGTCCGGCAGGTCCTTCTCGTCCACGTCATCCCAGCCGAAGACCTCACCAAGCTTCCACCGAATCGCCCAGAGCGCCCGGCTGGCGCGCGAGGGACTTTCCGAAGTGGAGGCCGAAGCGAAGAGCTCGACCAACCGCGGAAAGTCATCCGGCCCGCCCGGAGTCGGCAAGGCCCAGACGTCGAGCAGGCGAAAGTCCCGGACCAGCTCATGGATGCGCCAGGCCCGGGACGTTTGCTCTGAGTTCGGGAGTGCGATCGCTACTTGACCGTCAGGGTGCCTTCCATGCCCGCCTGGCGATGGCCCGGGACCGAGCAGAAGTAGGTGTAGGTGCCCGGCTTCAATTCGACTTCGGCGGTTTCCGTGCCTTCGGAGGTGATTTCGGTGCCGCCGAGTTCCTTGCCGTTTTCATCTTCGATAACGACGTCGTGGGGGACCGGCGATTCGTTGGTGAACTTGATCGTGTCCTTGCCCGCCTTGGCGGTGATTTCTTCGGACGTGAAGGCGAGGTTGCCGCTGGGGTCGGCTTCGACTTCGACCGTCGAGCCGCCAGTGGCGCTTTCGGCTTCCTTTTCGACTTTTTCGGCCTTGCCTTCGGCTTCTTCGCCGGCTTCTTCGGCCTTTTCTTCGGCTTCCTGAGCGGCGCCCGCCACCGCACCGGTTTCTTCGTTGGTCGTACTGGCGCCTCCGCCGCAGGCGACGAGCGCGAGCGCAGCGAGGAGCAGGGCGAACAGGGCAATCAGCTTCTTCATCTCATTCCTTTCCCGCTAAGGACTTGGGGTCTCCGACTCTAGTCGCGGTACGTAAGGGGCCGCTACCCCGTTCAGCGCCCGTGGAACTCGGGGGTGCCGCCGCTGAAGAAGGTCTCGACGCCCTGGCGCAGGTCTTCGGTCGCCATCGAGTCGGCGATCCCGTGGCGCTCGAGCTGCAGGTGCTCGGTGATGCTGTTGTCGAGGCTGACCCCGCAGAGGTACTTGGCCATCCGCACGTAGTGGGGCGCCTTCTTCGCCAGCGCCCCGGCCTTTGCCCGCGCCGCCTCAGCCAGCTCGTCGGGGGCGACGACGGCGCTCACCAGCCCCATCGCCTGAGCGTCTTGGGCGCTCAGGTTCGGGTCTTCGAGCAGCAGTTCGAGCGCCTTGCTCGGTCCGACCACGCGCGGCAGGAAGTAGGTCATACCGCCGTCGGGCGAGGCGCCGATGCGCCCGTAGGCGGGAGCGAAGAAGGCGGCCCCGGAGGCGATGCGGATGTCGCAGGCGAGCGCCAGCGAGAAACCCGCCCCCGCGGCAGGCCCGTTGATCGCGCCGATCACCGGATAGGGGATCCGCCGCAGGTCGACGATCGCTTGGTGCAGGACCTCGGCGCCGCGGCGCACGTCGCTCGGCAGGTCGATCTCGCCCGACTCGACCCCTTTACGGAACCAGGTGACGTCGCCGCCGGCGCAGAAGGCCTTGCCGGCGCCGGTGATGATCAGGGCCCGCAGCTTCGCCCGGTCGGCGAGCCAGGCGAAGGCGACCGTCATCTCGCCGATCAGTTCCGGGCTCATCGCGTTGAAGGCGTCGGGCCGGTCGAGGGTCAGCGTCCCGATCTCGCCGTCGATTTCGATCCGAATCGTGTTCAGCTGCGGCGGGTTGACGGTCTCGGGGCTCATGGGTCTCCTGATTCTTCTGGTCGGGCGGGCTGGTCGTGCGGGGTTGGCCGGGTGGCCAGCAGCCTACCCTTAGAGCGATGGCAAAAGGCAAGGGGAAAGCGAAGCAGGAGGGGGCGCTGAGCCGCGCGGAGCGGATCGCCCAGCAGCGCAAGGAGCTGCCCGACCAGCCCGGCGTCTACCTCTTCTACGACCGCGACGGGGAGCTGCTCTACGTCGGGAAGGCGCGCTCGATCCGCAAGCGCATCTCCTCGCACTTCAGCGGCGGCAACACTCGCCTCACCTCGCGGATCGACCGCATCGAGAGCCTCGTCACCGCCAATGAGGCGGAGGCGCTGCTGACCGAGCAGAGCTTCGTCAAGCGCCACCGGCCGCGCTTCAACATCCGCCTGCGGGACGACAAGTCCTACCCCTACGTCGCCGTCAGCCTCGACGAGGAGTACCCGCGCGTCTACTTCACCCGCGAGAAGCACCGCTCGGGCCGCGCCTACTTCGGCCCCTTCTCCAGTGCCAAGCGGGTGCGGGAGACGCTCGACCTGCTCGGCAAGCTCTTCCAGTTCCGCACCTGCGAGGGCAAGGAGCCCGGCCGCCGCTCCGGGAGCCCCTGTCTCGACTACTACATCAAGCGCTGCGGGGCGCCCTGCGTCGAGTACATCTCCCAGGAGGAGTACCGCCGCAACATCGAGGCGATCGTCGACTTCCTCTCCGGCCGCTACCGCCAGGTCGAGCGCGAGGAGGAGGGGAAGATGAAAGAGGCTGCGGGGGCGCAGGAATTCGAGCGGGCCGCGATCCACCGCGACCGGCTGAAAGCGATCCGCTCGCTGTTCGAGCGCCAGCGGGTGGCGGGCGCGACGATGGGGACGGCGGACCTGATCGGGGTTGCGGTCGAGGGGCAAGACGCGAATGCTCAGGTCTTCCAGGTTCGCGATGGGATCCTCGCCGAGCGCCAGAGCTTCTACCTCGAAAACCAGGGCGAACGCGAGCCGGCCGAGGTCGCTGAGGAGTTCATCTCCCAGTACTACGCCGCCTCTCCCTCGATGCCGCGGACGATCATCGTCGGGCCGTACCTGCGTGAGCGGGCCGAGGTGCTCGCCGAGGCGCTGGGCGAGCGGCGCGGGGCGCCGGTCGAGGTTCGGGCCGCCGAGCGCGGCGACAAACGGCGGCTGCGCGAGCTGGCCGAGCGCAACGCGCAGCTGGCGCTCGACCAGGACCGGCTGCGGCGCGAGCACCGGCGCACCCAGCGGGTCGAGGCCCTGGGGGCGCTGGCCGAGGCGCTGGGGATGGAGGAGCTGCCGGTGCGGATCGAGGGCTTCGACATCTCGACGATCGGCGGCGAGCACACCGTCGCCTCGATGGTCGTCTTCGAGGGCGGCGCGCCGAAGAAGTCCGACTACCGGCGCTTCAAGGTCCGCGGCGACCTGCGCCTCGACGCCGTCGGCAACGGCGGCCCCGACGACTTCGCCTCGATGGAGGAGGTGCTCTCGCGGCGGATGGCGCGCTACCTCGAACAGGCCGACCTTTCCCCGCACGACGGCAAGCGCGACGCCAGCTTCTCCTCGCTCCCCTCACTGGTCCTGATCGACGGCGGCAAAGGCCAGCTGGCCGCCGGGGTGCGGGCGCTGCAGCCGTTCACCGAGCGCGGCGTCACCGTCGTCAGCCTCGCCAAGCGCCTCGAGGAGGTCTACGTCCCCGGCCGCTCCGAGCCACTCGACCTCGCCGCCGACTCGGAGGCCTCGCGGCTGCTGCAGCGGGTCCGCGACGAGGCCCACCGGTTCGCGATCGACCACCACCGCGGACGCCGTGACCGCGGCATGCTCGAAAGCACGGTCTTCGACTCGCTGCCGGGGATCGGGCCGGCCCGCAAGCGGGCGCTGCTGCAACACTTCGGGACGCCGGAGCGATTTCTCGCTGCCACCCGCGAGGAGCTCGAGGCGGTGCCCGGCCTGCCTGGCAAAGTAGGCCGCGAGATCCATGAGCAGCTCAACCGGACCAACTGAGGTGGCGATGGCCAAGGCGGTGACGCTGGTGGTGATCACCGGCCACTCGGGGGCGGGCAAGTCGGAAGCGATCGCCGCCTTCGAGGATGGCGGCTACTTCTGCGTCGACAACCTGCCACCGCGGATGATCGCCAGCCTCGGCGAGCTCTTCCGCCACGAGGGGAGCGGCGTGGAGCGCGCGGCGATCGTCTCCGACGTGCGCGGCGGCGAGTACTTCGAGGAGCTGGTGCAGGTGATCGACGACCTCGAGGCCGAAGGCCTGAAGCCGATGGTCCTCTTCCTCGAGGCCGACGAGGAGACCCTGCTCGACCGCTACAAGGAGACCCGCCGCCGGCACCCGCTGGCGCCGGAGGGGCGGATCGTCGAGGGCATCCGGGCCGAGCGGGCACTGCTGGCGCCGCTGCGCGAGCGCGCCGACAAGGTGATCGACACCAGCGACCTGACCGGGGCCGAGCTGCGCCGCCAGATCAAGGAAGAGCTGCTGGGCCAGGAGGAGAGCGGCAAGCTGGCGCTGACCCTGCTGACGTTCGGGTTCAAGAACGGGCCGCCGCGCGACGCCGATCTCACCCTCGACGTCCGCTTCCTCCCCAACCCGTACTACGACAAGGTCCTGCGGCCGATGACCGGGATGGACGAGGAGGTCCGCGCCTACGTCGAGAACGGCACCCAGGCGGGAGAGTTCTACGGCCGCCTGCTGCCGCTGCTCGAGTTCCTCGTCCCTGCCTACGTCAACGAGGGCAAGAGCCACCTGACGATCGCGATCGGCTGCACCGGCGGCCGCCACCGCTCGATCACCGTCGCCGACCGCATCCGCCGCGACCTGGCGGCCCGCGACGACGTGATCGTTCGTGTCAAGCACCGCGACGTAGAGATCGGCTGAAACCGCTGCCGACGGGACGAAAACGGTCCTATATAGACCGTTTTCGTCCCGTCAACCTAGAATCGCTCGCCTTGCCTGACCCCGTGATCTCCATCAAGGGCCTGCGGATGAGCTATGGCTCTACCGAGGCGGTCCGTGGCATCGACCTCGCGGTCGAGCGCGGTGAGGTGTTTGCGTTCCTTGGACCTAACGGGGCGGGGAAGACGACTACGGTCGAGATCCTCGAGGGGTACCGGCGGCGGACCGGGGGAGAGGTCTCGGTGCTGGGGGAGGACCCGGCGCGGGCGGGGCGCGAGTGGCGCGAGCGGATCGGGATCGTGCTGCAGAGCGGGCGGCTCGATCCCTACCTGACCGTGCGCGAGTCACTTGACCTCTACGCCGGCTACTTCCGTAACCCGCGGCCGACCGACGAGGTGATCTCGCTGGTCGGGCTGGAGGAGAAAGCCGACGAGCGCACGCGCCGCCTCTCTGGCGGCCAGCAGCGCCGGCTCGACGTCGGCATGGCCCTGGTCGGCGACCCCGAGCTGCTCTTCCTCGACGAGCCGACGACCGGATTCGACCCCTCTGCCCGCCGCCAGGCCTGGGACGTGATCGCCGGCCTGCGCGACCTCGGCAAGACCGTCTTCCTCACCACCCACTACATGGACGAGGCGCAGCGGCTGGCCGACCGGGTGACGATCATCGCCGCCGGCCGCATCGTCGCCCGCGGCACGCCCGCAGACCTCGGGCAGCGCGAGAACGCCGAGACGACGATCCGCTACCGCGTCGACGGCCGTGAGGTGAGCGTGCAGACCAACCAGCCGGTGAAGGCGCTGAACGAGCTGACCGGCAAGGCGCTCGCCAACGGCGAAGAGCTCGAGGGTCTCGAAGTGACGCGCCCGTCCCTTGAGGACGTCTACCTCGAGCTGACCGCAGCGGCCGAGGCTGCGACCGAGGCCGCCACCGCCGAGGAGGCCGCCGAATGAACGGGCTCGCCCTCGTCGGCCACCAGTTCCGCTACGACCAGAAGGCGTTCTGGCGCAACCCGGCCTCCGTCTTCTTCACGGTGATGTTCCCGGTCATCGTCTTCCTCATCCTCGCCGTCGTCTTCAACGGCGAAACCGTCGACGTCCGCGGCGGCGTCGAGGCGACCACCTACTACGTGCCGGCGATCATGTCGCTCTCGATCATCTCGGCGACGATGCAAACGCTGGCGATGACCCTGGTGATCGCCCGCGAAGACGGCCGCCTCAAGCGCGGCCGCGGCACCCCGATGCCGCCCTGGGTCTTCATCGCCGGCCGGGTCGGCAACTCGATCATCGTCGCCCTGATGATGCTGGTCCTGCTGGCGGCGATCGGCGGCGTCCTCTACGGGGTCAGCGTCCCCTGGGAACGCCTGCCGGAGATCCTGCTCACGCTCGTCGTCGGCTCCGCCTCCTTCTGCTGCCTCGGCATCGCCCTCACCGCCGCAATTCCATCCCAGGACGCCGCCGCCGCGATCGTCAACGCCCTGCTGCTGCCCCTCTACTTCCTCTCCGGCGTCTTCATCCCCGAAGACCAGCTCCCGAGCGGTGTCATCTCCTTCGCCGACCTCTTCCCGGTCCGCCACTTCTTCGACGCCTTCTTCGATGCCTACGTCCCCGCCGGCGGCCCTTCCGTCTCCTGGGACAACCTCGCCGTCGTCGCCCTCTGGGGTATCGCCGGCCTCCTCCTGGCGATCAAGTTCTTCCGCTGGACGCCGCGTTCAGGCTGACCGCTCGACTTTGCCGGGAGGCACCCCTATAGCCTCCCTTAACAATGCTTCACCACGTCCTCCTGGAGGTCGGCGATCTCGATCGCTCTGCGGCCTTCTACGACTCGATGCTGGCCCCACTGGGGTGGCGGCGGCATTTCGAGCAGGACCAGACGATCGGCTGGGGCATCGCCAAACCCGTTTTCTTCGTCTCGTCCAAGCACAGCCCGGCTGCCGGCTTCGGCCTCTTGAGCTTCTCGGCGCTGGGGATCGTGGCGGTGAAGGCGGCCTGGGAGAACGGGGTCAAAGCCGGCGGCGTCAGCGTCGCCGACCCGGGCGAGCAGCGCTCGCACGGCTCGGGCTCCTACTCCGCCTTTCTCAAGGACCCGGACGGGTACGAGATCGAGATAACCATCGGCTCCGACTGAGGCCCGAGCCGAAGGTGCCGACCGCATAGGATCGGTTCCCCCACAAACCCGCCTCACAAAACGAATTAGGAGGAATTGGTTCATGGCTGTGAAGGTCGGCATCAACGGCTTCGGCCGCATCGGGCGCAACGTCTTCCGGGCCGCCAAGGAGTCGAACGCGGACATCGACTTCGTCGCGGTCAACGACCTCGTCGACACGGCCACGATGGCCCACTTGCTCAAGTACGACTCGATCCTCGGCCGCTACCCCGGCGGCGTCGAGGTCGACGGCGACACGATCATCGCCGGCGGCGACGAGCTCAAGGTCCTCTCCGAGCGGGATCCCGCCGACCTCCCCTGGGGCGACCTCGGCGTCGACGTCGTGATCGAGTCGACCGGCTTCTTCACCAAGCGCGCCGATGCCGCCAAGCACCTCGAGGCCGGCGCCAAGAAGGTGATCATCTCCGCTCCGGCGACCGAACCGGACGTGACCGTCGCCCTCGGCGTCAACTTCGACTCCGACTACGACCCCGAGAGCCACGACGTCATCTCCAACGCCTCCTGCACGACCAACTGCCTGGCGCCGCTGGCGAAAGTCCTGCACGAGGCCTTCGGGATCGAACAGGGCCTGATGACGACGATCCACGCCTACACCGCCGACCAGCGCTTGCAGGACATGCCGCACAAGGACCTGCGCCGGGCCCGCGCCGCGGCGCTCAACCTGATCCCGACGACGACCGGCGCCGCCAAGGCCGTCGGCCTGGTGCTGCCGGAGCTGAACGGCAAGCTGAACGGGTTCGCGATGCGCGCCCCGGTCCCGACCGGCTCGGTCGTCGACCTCACCTTCGACGCCGAAAAAGCGACCAACCCGGAGGAGGTCAATGCCGCGATCAAGGCGGCAGCCGAGGGCCCGCTGCAGGGGGTCCTCTCCTACACCGAGGACCCGATCGTCTCCACCGACATCGTCGGCGACCCGCACTCCTCGATCTTCGACGCCGCCCAGACGATGGTGATCGGCGACGGCACGCTGGTGAAGGCGGTCAGCTGGTACGACAACGAGTGGGGCTACTCCAACCGCTGCGTCGAGCTGGCGGGCAAGGTCCTGCCGTAACCGGCGGTCTCGTCCGTTGAGGGGATTCGACTGATGGCCTTCGACAAGGCAAGCGTCCGCGACGCCCCGGTGAAGGGGCGTCGCGTCCTCGTCCGGGTCGACTTCAACGTCCCGCTGAAGGACGAGGGGGGCGAGAAGGTCGTCGCCGACGACACCCGCATCCGCGCCGCCCTGCCGACGATCGAGCTGCTGCGCGAACGCGGCGCAGCGCTGGTCCTGATGTCCCACCTCGGCCGCCCGAAGGGCGAACGGGTCCCGGAGCTCTCGATGGCGCCGGTGGCGAAGCGCCTAGGAGAGTTGCTGGGGACGGAAGTCAAACTGGCCCCTGGGGTGATCGAGGGCGACGTCGACCTCACCTGTGGCGCGCTCGGTCCCGGCGACGTGCTGCTGCTGGAGAACATCCGCTTCGAGCCGGGGGAGACGAAGAACGATCCCCACCTGGCCGAAAACCTGGGACAGCTGGCGAGCGTCTACGTCAACGACGCCTTCGGCGCCGCCCACCGCGCCCACGCCAGCACCGCCGGGGTCGCCGACTACCTGCCCGCCTACGCGGGGCTGCGGCTGGAGCGCGAGGTGACCGAACTGACCAAGGTCGTCGAGGACCCGAAGCGGCCGCTGGTCGTCGTCCTCGGTGGCGCCAAGGTTTCCGACAAGGTCGGCGTGA
>Ga0157371_10002352_pt1 | contig 18089 bp, 15 predicted proteins | sample C45metaG_FD_113462 | JGI IMG/M metagenome (GOLD analysis project Ga0157371, IMG submission 113462) | Corn rhizosphere microbial communities from Kellogg Biological Station, Michigan, USA - C4-5 metaG | ecosystem: Host-associated > Plants > Roots > Rhizosphere > Soil | place: USA: Michigan...
ATTGAGTACACCCATAGACAGACCGAATTTAATCAAGTCTTCATCCATTAAACCACGAGCCAAGCCTGCTGCAAACCCCGCAACAACTGAATCTCCTGAACCCACTGGATTGATCGCCTCAATTTTCGGTGCTCTTGCCCTGTAAAAAGTATCACCATGTTTGACAATTGCCCCATCAGCCCCAAGTGTTACAACAATCCAATAAATATCTGCAAACAGCGATGATGCAAGTGTTGCCATAATTTGTGTTTCATCCAGAGCTTGTTCACCTACTAAATCTGCGAGTTCCTGCTCATTTGGCTTGATGAAATAAGGCTTATAACTACTTGTTAATATCGCATCTAACAAAGCCCCATTTGAATCGAGTAACACCCTCGCACCATTCTGCGTAGAGATTTTCACCATTTCTACATAAAAGTCAGCGGTTAGTCCTTTTGGTAAACTCCCCGATAGCGTCACGATATCAGCTAGTTGAACGTAATCAGTGAATTTCTCTAAAAATAACATAGCTTCCTTGTCCACTATGACTGGTCCGCTCTCTAATATCTCCGTCTGTTTTCCTTCATGAATTACCGCAATACAATTGCGCGTCTCATCTGCGATTTGCACAAAAAAGTCTTGAATACCTAAGGACTCTATTTGTGTGCGGATAAAACCACCCAAACTGCCACCTAAAAATCCCGATGCAGCTACATCTTCGTCCAACAGCTGCAAAACTCGAGCTACGTTCAATCCTTTTCCCCCTGCTGTTTTAGACACATGATCCACTCGATTGACCGTATCTAAAAAGAAATGTTCCAGCTTATAACTAATGTCGACAGCTGGGTTTAATGTAATTGTTAAAATCATTAGTAATCCACCTTTTCTTATAGATAGTCAAATGGAGTGGGAATAAAACCCCACTCCATCACATTGTTATGCTTTACCGTCACTCATACACATCATAATTTTCTCTTTAACAACCGCACTCATTGCATCCTTCGCAGGTGTCATATACTTTCTCGTATCCGTCTCATTTGGATTGGCTACCAAGTAATTGCGTAATGCATTTGAAAAAGGAATTTTAAGCTCAGTCGAAATATTTACTTTAGCACAGCCCAGTGAAATACATTTCCGAACATCCTCTTTAGAAATACCTGAAGCACCATGAAGCACCAGTGGAATATCAACTAAATTTTTGATTTTCTCAAGACGTTCAAAATCAAGATTAGGTTCTGTTTCATATAAACCGTGACCAGTACCAATTGCAACTGCTAACGAATCAATACCTGTTCGTTCGACAAACTCTTGAACAGTATCCGGGTCTGTATAAGCCGCATCTGCCGCCTCAACAATCAAATCGTCTTCTTGTCCAACTAATTTTCCAAGCTCTGCTTCAACTGTAGCTCCATAACGATGTGCTTGTTCTACAACTTCTTTGGAAATCGCAATATTATCTTCGAAAGAACCGTGTGAACCATCTACCATGACCGACTTAACGCCTAATTCAAGTGATTCTACAATCGAATCCACTGTTTCATGATGGTCTAAATGTAAGGCAATTGGAATATCATTGGTTTTTGCCGCTATCTCTGCAATGGCTTGAATATATTCGCGTCCACCATAAACCATTGTTCCTGGCGTTGCCGCTAAAATGACAGGCGATCGCAATTCAGCAGCTGCCTCCACGACAACCTGAATCGTTTCGAGATTATGAATGTTGAACGCTGGAACAGCATATCCTTCTTTTCTAGCTTTAATAAGCATATCTTTCGTATTATGCACGTATCCCATCCTATTTCCTCCTAGTTATCACAGTAGAATAATTGCAGATTGATTAATTTTGATAGTCGTAAATCGTTACACCTTTGACAACTCGACTAATTGCGCCATCTGGACTTGGATTATCCGGTGTAATCCCTAATTTAATCGATTTTTTCAACGCCAATGCTTGCGCAAAAATCACATATAAGACAGCCAGGTTAAAGTCATTACCAAGTGTTTCTGTTCCTGCATTCACCGTGACGACCCAATCCGCCAACTTCTCAACTTCTTCATCTTTTTTTTCTGTTAGTGCGACAATTTTCATACCCGATTTCGCTGCTGCTAATTCGCGTAAAATATCCAAGTCATACTTTCTAGTGTAAGGATTTTGCGACATAAATAACGCTACCACTGATTTGTCATTCAAAATCGACTTAGGACCATGACGAAAACCAAGTGACGATTCATGAATCGCAACAACTTGCCCATCCGATAGTTCAAGCATTTTCAAAGCTGCTTCATGTGACAGTTGAGCAAGTGGACCTGAACCTAAATAGACAATTCGTTCGAATTCAAATCCAAGTACTGCATCAACCGAGTCACCAAGCTTGTCAATTAATGTCTGTGCACAATCAATCACTTGTTGGGCAACTGCTGGTGTAAAAACTTCTTCCGTAAATAACGCATAAGCAGCGATTATCATGCTTGTGAAACTGCTCGTCATCGCTAACGATTGGTCATTCGATTTTTCTGGCATAAGCAATGTCATACAATTAGCATCACCTTGAATATTTTTTGCTAATTGTCCGTCCTTATTACAAGTAATAACTACTTGATAAAAGTCCTTCACAATCTGCTGTCCTAATGAAACGGTCGCAACACTTTCTGGACTGTTGCCAGAGCGTGCAAATGATACTAGGATTGTCGGTGTATCTTTATATAAGTAAGCCGTTGGATTTGAAACAATATCAGTTGTTGGAATAGATTCAAACTGAACATTCTTTCGATTATGTCTAGATAATTCTGGAACTAATGTATCGCCCACAAATGCAGATGTACCCGCACCTGTTAAGATAATACGCACATGATCATGCTTATTGTAAATAGATGCTAGAAATTCTTTATATGTAGCTTGTTGTTCCAAAAAGTCCTTCATCAATTCCTGCCATACTATTGGTTGATGATGTATCTCCCTCGTCGTATGTTCCGCATTATTGTCGATAATTTGTTCTGGTGTTAGATTAAACAATTTTACGCCTCCGTTTTTTAAAAATTCTAATAGCGCCTGGTCATGTTGTCATAACCACTTATTTTTTTAAGAAACTCCAATTGGATATTTCGTACCTAGCAACTAGCTCAATTCATAGCATTAAATAGAGACACTTGCCTTCATTGCTACACCAAAAAGGCCTGATTTTCCCTTCAATGTACTTAGCTCGATTCTAGTGGGCCAATTTTTCTGAAGAGGATGCTTGCACAATGATTGATAATGATCTTTGATAAGCTTAAAGAAACTTTCCTGATTATTAATGACCCCGCCTCCCAAGACAATCCTGTCTGGATCAAGAACGGCTGTCACATTAAAAATAGCAACGGCTAGTTGATAGGCTCTATCTTGAAAAAAGGAATCTAAATCCTTGTCGCCTTGCTTCCAACGTTTAAAAGAATCTGCTAACGTACAGTTGGGATCACCTAACTTCAGTGCTCTTTCCATTGCAGAGCCAGAAGCATAGTTTTCTAGTACTTGACCTTCATGAACAGGGAAAAAGCCAATTTCACCCGCAAGTCCTAATCCTCGTAAGGGCTTTCCTTGATGAATAATGCTCGCGCAAATGCCAGTACTCACAGTGATATAAACAAATAGTTCATCTGTTAAGTTCCTAACTGACCATTCTCCCAATGCTGCCGCTACGACATCATGTTCAAAAGCTAGCTGGTAGGTTGGAAATTCCTTTGCTAATCTATCACCCACCGGAAAGTTCTCCCAAGGCAAATTATTTTGATAGATAGCCAAACCCTTCTCCGTATCTAATTGCCCTGGTATTGTAAGCCCTATGCCGGTAATTTGTTCTTTCGATAAATTTGCTTGGTCAATCGCCTCTTGAATACTTTCCAATAATGAAGCATACATATTGTCGGCACTTGACGTATCACTTTTTTTCTTGACCTCAGACATCCAAACATTTTCTTTGTTTAGCACGCCAGCAGCTATTTTCGTTCCACCAATATCTACCGCTACAATATATTCCACTTCTTCAACTCCTTAGAGATTAAATCAGTTCTGTGTAAAATTTACAACGGTCACCACGCACAATGGACTTACAAAATTCTACTGGCACCTTCGATGGATCATAAGCAACCCGTTCGAGTAATAACGCAGGTGAGCCTGGCTTTACTTCTAAATACGTAGCTTCTTCACTTATTAATATCGGTTCAAACGTTTCCTTGGCTGAATTTACAATAATATCGAATTCATTTCTCAAAATATCATATAAAGGGATTTCACCAACTAATGACAACTTTTCAATATCTCTAATACACTTTTTAGGGAAATAAGAAGACTCCAATATAATTGGCTCGTCCTTTACACAGCGTAGCCTTTGTAGCATAATCACTTCTTCTCCTTTACTAATTTGAAGTGCTTTCGCTACCTTATGTGTCGCCTTTTCTACCTTTATCTTCAAAATAATATCTTTCGGCTTCAATCCCTTGTCTTTTAACACCTGACTAAAGCTATAAAAAGCCGATAATGATTGTTCAATTTTCGGATAACTTAAGAAAGTCCCTTTCCCTTGAATGCGATACAGGACGCCATCCTGTACTAAATCTTCAATCGCCTTTTTCGATGTATTGCGACTCACGTTAAATTGCTCGGACAATTGTTGCTCAGAATAAATCTTGTCTCCTGGACTCCAAACGCCTCTATCAATATTTTCAATAATAATATCCTTCAGTTGTTGATACAATGGCACAAAGCTAGTCGTATCTAACTTCTCCATATCCTTCTCCACCTTAAAATTATTTTCCGCTTCCGGCAGTCATTCCTTCTATAATTCTATCAGAAAGCCATAAAAAGAAAATCAATATAGGGAATATTATAATAACAACCCCGGCGAACAAGCTAACCCAATCCGAATTGTATTGCATGGATTGATAGAACTGATATAAACCAACCGATAATGTATATTTATCATTGACATTTATATAAGCTTTAGCTAATAAGAACTCATTCCACAAGGATACGGCATTTAAAATGGTCACAGTTATTAATCCCGGGCGCGCCATAGGCAACATGACTTTCCAAAATACAGTGTTTGCAGAAGCCCCGTCAATGGCAGCAGCTTCCTCAACCTCAGCAGGAAGCGTTTGGAAAAATCCTGTCAAAATAAAAATTGTAAATGGTAGTGACAGTGCTACATACACAATAATAAGTCCCAAATGCGAATTGATTAACCCTGTTTTTAGCAAAAGTAAATAAATAGGAATTAATACTGCTTGATACGGAATCCCAATCCCGATTACAAAAAGTAATGTTAAAGGCTCTTTCCAAAAGAATTTAAACCTTGAGAGTACGTAAGCTGCCGGTGCACTTACTAAAACAATGCCTAATACACTGACTGTCACAACGATGACGCTGTTAAAGAAATACGATGCTAAATCAGATTGCACCCAAGCCGTATAGTAGTTGCCCCACTGCAATGTTTCTGGTAATTTCCAAAAACCATCAAATAGTTCTTGGTTCGTTTTTAGCGAGGCTAGTACTATCCAACCTAGTACAAATAAAATAAAAATAACCCAAATATATAAAAGAGCTTTACCGATAACTAGTAAAATACTTCGATCATTTGATTTCACTTTATTCAACCTTTCTTTTTATAGACGAGTACAGATTACAGTTCATATACTTCACGTTTAAACAACTTTCTTCCCGTAATAACAAAGATCAACACAACGACAACCATTGATACAGCGACTGCACTAGAGTAGCCTAGCTGGTAAATAGGCGTCCGTTGTCCAAATCCTAATATGTATTGATACATTGCTGTATTCCACATACGTGAAGGGGGTTCAGGCCCACCAAAGGCAAACAGGAAATCGAATAAACGAATAGCATTTATGCCCCATAATATAACCGCAATCGAAAAGACATCCCAGATTAGAGGAAGCGTCACTTTTGTGAAAATCTTAAATGTTGAAGCACCTTCAATTCGGGCTGCCTCAAAATACGTATTTGGAATTTTATCGACTCCTCCTAATAAGATGATTGCGTAAAATCCTGTGCTGTACCAAACAATTGAAATAACTGCCGACATCATAATATTATTGGGACTGGTCCAGTTGACTGGGTCGATTCCAACTATTTTTAAAACCGAGTTAAAAAATCCAATATCGTAGCGATATAGATAGTTCCATACAATCGCTAACGCAATTGGGGCGATAATATTCGGGAAGAAAATAATTGCACGAATAGCCTTTTTCGCCGTTACTCCCTGACTCATTAAAGAAGTAAATAATAAAGCAATAAAAAAGACAAAGATTCCGCCAACAAGCAGTATGAGCATCATGTTTTTAAATGACTGCCAATAGATTGGATCCTCAAAAATATTTAAATAATTTTTAAGACCAACAAAGTCCATATCCTTAGTAAACCCGCTCCAATCGTGAAAGCTTATCCAAAGACCATAGAGCGCTGGCCCAATAAAGAAAACAAGATATAAGGCCATAGCTGGAATTAAATATGGAATAATCAGTTTCTTTTTCTCGTTGTTCACTACTTTCCCTCCTTCATTTCCCCGCTAGATTTATAAGAGAAAACAGGGGAAATCCCCCTGTTTTTTCTCCATTTATTGCTTAGACCAATACTTTTCTGTTTGGACTTTAAGTTCTTGAACAAACTCTTCAGCCTTCATTTGGCCAAATATCAGCTTATCATCCAATGGAAGGAATACAGTTTTCCACCATTCTGGGTATTCTGCTTGTAAACCATCATATTCCGGATGATACGAGGAAGCGTTTACAATAGTTTCTCTGAAACTCGCTAATGCTTCTGGTGCTTCTAAATCTTTTCTTGTACTAATATTACCTGTATCCGTAACAATTCCTTCTTGATAGCCCTTCTGCATAGCAAATGCCAAGAAATCTTGCACAGCGTCAACATTTGCGCCCTTTGGAGCTACCCAACCAATCAAATATAGTTCCGCTTGGTCGTAGTTACCCTTCGAACCATCAATTTCCGGGAATGGAAATGCACTATATGCAAAATCATCTGACGTGTATTGCTTCGTTTCACTAGATAACCAGCTACCATTTAAAATCATAGCAGCATCGCCTTTTGCCCACGATGTTTGTGCTGCTGGATACTGACTGCCTTCATACCCTGCTGCAAAATAATCTTTATCTACTAATTCCTGTAGCTTTTGAGCTGCCTCTAAATAACCAGGCTGTAACCATGTTTCACCCGTTTTGTCGCCAGCAGCTTCCAACAAAGCACCTGGTCCCATAATCCGTTCTACTAACCAGTAATAGTAGTAAGCATTATAAAAATCGATATTACCATCTTGTGCAAATGGAGCAATGCCCTTACTCTTCATTGTTTCACTCACAGCAAGGAATTCATCCCATGTTTTTGGTGGTTCAACTCCATTTTCTTCAAACAAGTTTTTATTATAATGGAAACCCGAACTAATAATTTCATATGGTATGAAAAATGTCTTGCCCTCTTGCTCATAAAACGAAACGACATCATCAATAAATACTTCTTTAAAAACAGTTCCTTCATTTGGAATTTTCATTGAAAGCAAAGTATCCAATGGCTCCGCTAGATTGTTCTTTAAAAGAGTTCCTGCCACTTCCGCGCCTGACTGTTCTGTAAGGTCTGGAGCATCGCCGCCTAATGCTGCATTTCTAACATCAGACATAACTTGTCTACCCATCCACTGTACATCGATTTTCACATTTTTATTTTCTTTTTCATAAGCATCAATAATTCCTTGTAAAACAACTTGCTGTGGCTCTCCTGTGTTCCACATTGACCAATAATTAATTGTGACTTTTTCGTCCTTGCCACCTGAAGAAGATGCCTCGTTACTGCATGCTGCCAATAGTAAGATTCCAATTAACATGAATATACCTAATATCTTGATTTTTTTACTCATACCATTCACCCCTTTTGAATTATCTTCTTCGAATTACTGAGTAGTATATCTCTCAAAATTCCATAGCCAAACAACGAAATTACCTTGAATCGCTCTTCATCACTCTTTACAAAAAGATAGATTTCAACCCCTTTCGCGATCAAATACTTCAGGTATTCAGAAGTTTCTGACTATAAAAATATTATACATTTGATAGGTTGATGGGTCAACCCTGCAATCAAAAAAATGAAATATTACTATATTAAGGTGCTTTTTCAGTATTTGTCCTTAACAAAATGAATTGAAATAAAAGGCTTTAGTCAAAAGTAAGAGAAGGGTACAATCAGGGGATTTGAAGAGGACTATTAAAAGTAGTGGGATGTTGTTTGGTTATGTTAAGAAAACCAGTTGCACCAAAAAACTCTATGGAAGCTTATGTATAAAGCTTTCATAGAGTTTGTTCTTTAATTCATAAATCCTTCCTTTACTTTCTCACACTTTGACGAATGAGGTTTCGGCAATATTAATTCACCAATATACCTTCAACATTAAATTCACCTTCTTTTGGCTCATGCAAGTTCCAAGGTACGTATGTTTCGACACAATTGAAGCCACATGCTTTTAACTTTAACAATCAATCTTCCCAATACTCAGGTACAACTCTAAAATAATGAATTGCACCGGAAATAAGCTGATGGCTCGTTATTTATGTATATATCTTTCCCTTGCACTGATATAAATTCTACACTGCTCGCAACATCTTTCTTATTTCCTATTAAAGAACTTCATTCGAATAATTAGCGATTTGAATTACTTTACCATTTTGGCGTCTTGAAGCTTCAGCAGCAAATGCCAGTAAATGACTCTCAAGTGATACCGCAGCAGATGATCTGCTTTCATCTCCTGGATAGTTTCGTACTTCTCGCAAAAAGTCTCTGACGATCGCTTCATCTCCACCACCGTGACCGCTTTTCGGTTTACTTAAGTGGGTAATCGTTTCATGTTTTGTTAAAAAGTCGAAAACGGAAATAGTATCTTCATCCATTTTCCCTCTAATTTCACCTTTTGTTCCCATGATTTGTACAATACGTGTTTGCTCACGAGTGAATCCACACATACTAAATGTTGCAGTAGCACCGTTTTCGAATTCTAAATTTACTACTTGGTGATCGACAACATTATTATCTGAACGATAAACACATTTTCCATAAGAAGTAGTATTTAGTGCGTGAATGATACCTTCACGTGAATGATCCATTGTGAACTTCTTCGCCCATCCTTTGCCTTCTCCTAAATAATATTTTCCTGCATGAAATGCACAATCATTTTCGATAGGACATCCATCTAAGCAGCGTAAAGGCCCATCTTTCGGTGCATTTGCCTCTTTAAAATGCATTAAAGATCCAAAAGAGCTAACATGCTTACATTTTTGATCCATCAAATACATTAATATATCCATATCATGGCATGACTTTTGCAAAATCATTGGACTAGATACATCGCTATTATTCCAATTTCCTCGGACAAAACTGTGTGACATATGCATTACTTCCACATTCTCATTCAGTTGAATAGAGACAATATCTCCAATTTTCCCTTCCTTAATAATGGTTTTAATGTTTTGCCAAAATGGTGTATATCTAAGTACATGACAAATTGTCAGCAGTTTATTGTGCTTTTTCGCAATTTCCACCATCGAAATACACTCTTGTGGATCAGGTGACATTGGTTTTTCCAGTAAAACATGATAGCCTTTTTCAATTGCTTTAATTGTTGGCTCATAATGCTCTCGATCTAAAGTACAAATAAACGCTACTTCTGCCTCAATATCATCTTGTAACATTTCTTGCCAGGTTGCGTAACATTGTTCCTCCGAAAGAGCAAATTTTTTCGCAAATGCTTCTCTTCTTTCGCTATTTAACTCAGCAATAGCTACAAATTCTAATTCATGCGGGTAATCAATTGCATAAGGTGCATAAGCCTTAGCACCCCTATCACCAGCACCAATTAAGATAGCTTTTGTTTTTTTCAATATTTTCTCCTCCTTTTAGCTTCGATTATCCTTTTAACCCACCCATTGACATACAATCTGTCAATTTTTTCTGAGTTAATGTATAGAGAGTAATTGTCGGAAGTAGTACTAGAACAAGACCTGCAAATAGCACTGCCCAGTCTGTTGCAAACTTCTGCACTTCCATTAGATTTGCGAGTCCTACTGGAATTGTTTTCTTTTTATCACTTGAAATTAATACTAGTGCAAGTGCATACTCATTCCAAAAAGGAAAGAAATTGAAAATGACAACTGTTAATATTCCCGGTTTGGTCAATGGAATAAATATGCTTATTAGCGTACGGAAATAGCCACTTCCATCAATAGATGCGATTCTTCAAACTCCTTCGGAATAGAGCGCATAAATCCTGTCAGCAAATACACAGAAAAAGGAAATTCTATACTCTTGATAACTTGTCCAAACATCTTTTCTCTATCGGAAGGATCGCTTGCAACTTCTTAACGCCTATGTATTTTACCATCTCGATCAATTAAAACGGTTGCAATTTTTGTACATCCAATATCAACACCTAATGCAAATGTCATATGACACACCACACAATCTCTTATGCTATTTTTTGAATACGCATACACAACTCTCGATAACAATAATAGATTTAGTAAAACTTTCACTAATTCGGATTAATATTAACAGGAACTAATTATTCTGTCTATGCAGAATAATTAGAATTAAATCCTGTTGTTTTCAAATCGGATGCTAAATTAGGTATTCATTCATTGTTACAGCTTCTGAATCGGAAAAATTAGTAAAGCTAAGTAGATTACGAAAAACAAACAGAGTTTTCATTTGGTTTGAAAGAATAATATAAAGTTACTGATAAAGATGATGGTGCGGAACATGTGAAGAAATGTTTATCGAAAAAGTGAGTGAAGACTTATTTATCATTAATGATTTTGGACATATCGAGGAATGGTTGACATTTTAAAAAAGTTAAAAATAATTGCATGCTCTATCCAAATGGTTACCTGAAGAGAACTAATTGTTGCACTATTATAAATTGAAAATACCAAGTTCTGAGTTAGCTCAAAACTTGGTATTTTCACTACGTATCCTAAGAAATATTACTTATTATTTTGTGCAACAATCATAAATCGGTGCTCAAAGCTCTCAATATAACCTTGTTCAGATAAGATTCCCTGCAAAGAGCACAGTCTATCAAAACAACTATCCACCGTAAAACCAGGGAATTCCCATTCCATAATTTTTGCGTAAAACACTATAGCTCCTACATCAAAAAAGCGTTGAAATGGAAAATATTCATTTTCAAACAAAATATCAAACCCTTCGGAACTAAACTTCTTTGCTTCAATATCGAGTGATAAATCTGGATACAAGGATCTGAAATTGGGAATCAGCGTTTTTGAAAGAAATTCGTTATTCTTTCCACCAACCTGTTGGGTGATAAATAGACCATTTTGTTTTAATATCCGTTTTATCTCGCTAATATGATAGGATTCATGGCGATTGATAATTATATCGAATGAAGAGTCTTCGAACGGTAATTTTTCATCCTCAAAAGCTTGTTTTACACATATACCGAGTGGCTCAAGCGTTTCTTTGCAAAGCTTTACATTTGGTTCCCAGGCTTCCGTTACAAAAGTATTTTCATAAGGATGTCCTAATGTTAATAAAAACTCGCCCCCTCCTGTACCCATATCTAACAATTTATGGTCAGGTTTTAGATGTTTCATTACCCATTCTTTATAATCCCATGGAATCTTTTCGTCTTCCCAACGTCCATCTAACCGAGTAAAATCCCATCCTTTAAAACCTTCTTTTTCTTCTAGTAACCAATTATTTTTTAATTCCCAACAAAGCAACTTTTCGGTATCCATCCAACTTCCCCATTCTCTTTCTTTACAAGAGTATATCCATCACAATCATTGTCAATAATCCATACTTTTTCACCCTGTGTGACAGATGAAAAAGTTGTACTTAGATCTGTCTTGCACTGTGATGACTCTTCAGCAGCCATTAAATACTCATTTTTAATCCATTGCTCTATTCCTAAGTTACTATTTTTACAAAGTGTAAAATACTCCTCTCTCTTAATTGTTTGCATATCGTAATTTGGATATGTCACAGTCCCAACGCGTTTCGTAAGATCGTTATGCTCTATTTGCACAATCATTTCATGCGTCAACTCATCTACATATGTATAAGAATAGTTGTTATTTTCGATAATTAAAGCATTTAATTGTCCATCTTTTTTTATTTGATTTCCGCCGTCTAAAGCAATCATTTTTTTATCGAAATCAATGACAGGATTATGTGAACTTATATGCGCTGCTCGATAATTAACGGCAGGCCAGTGTCCTACGATAACGATTTTATTAGCTAAATGGGCTTTCTCATAAAATGCCTCAGTATGTAAAGCAAAGCTTTCTTCTGTTTCATGCCAATCTTCTATGTTTTCAATGCCCGCATGAATGATAATAAAATCATCGGTTTCATAAGCAATCGGTAATGATTCCATCCACTCTATTTCATCCTGAAAATGTTGGCTATAAAATTGAGCTAATTCTTCTAGATTGGTGAAATTATCTAGTGTTTTACAATGCATTGCGAGCATTTCATTTAAAACAGAATTCTTTTGTTTGTTCATGTATGGGATGATTCCAACACTCCCATCAAAAACATAACGATGGACAACATCGCAATTTCCTTTTGTTATATAGACCTTATTGGATTTTTCGTATAAATTCTTAACAAACTCAACTGTTTCTAAACTTTTTGGCCCTTTTTCACAAAGATCACCATTGATGAATAAATAATCCTCTTCTGTATATTTCAATTTAGTTAAAAGTTTTTTGAAAAGGGTTAAATTTGCGTGTATGTCTGAAATAACAATCGTTCGTTTGGATTTATCTAGTTCTAGTCGTCTTACATCAATCATAAACTCATCTCCAGAATATTAGGTTAATTTTCTATAAATGTTTTCTAGATTATCTCACACCTCGCCCTAAATATACCATTTCCAAAGAACAATGGTAATCATTTCTCGCATTAATAGTTCTTCCTGACTCATACTTTGCAGAAAAAACCGTAAACAACTCACATCGCTATGAGTGTTTACGGTTTGTATTATGCTAAAAACGCTTTTTAGCTTCTTCTATTTGAATTGCAACTTGGTCAAAACCAGTTCCACCAAGGGAGTTTCTTCTTCTCACAGCAGCAAGGGGTGATAATACATCGTAAATATCAGACTCGATTAAATTGCTCGCTTCTTGAAGATCTTCTAATGGTAAATCTAGTAAAAAATAGTTACGCTGAATACATAAAAATACTAGTTTTCCTGTTACTTCATGTGCTTCACGGAACGGAAGTCCTTTAGCTGCAAGATAATCAGCAAGTTCAGTCGCATTCGAAAAGTCTTTGTGTACTGTATCATGTAAACGCTCTTTATGAACAGTCATTGTACGAACCATACCTTCAAATATTTTCAGCGAACCAACGATTGTATGCACCGTGTCGAACATACCCTCTTTGTCTTCTTGCATGTCTTTGTTATAGGCAAGCGGTAATCCCTTAATGACAGTAAGTAAGCCCATCAAGTTCCCGTACACACGACCAGTTTTCCCACGAATTAGTTCGGCCATATCCGGATTTTTCTTTTGAGGCATAATACTGGAGCCCGTAGAGAATGAATCATCCAACTCAATGAAATTGAACTCTGAACTAGACCATAAAATAATTTCCTCTGCAAATCGAGACAAATGTGCCATCAACATGGAAGAATTACTTAAAAATTCTAAAATAAAATCTCGATCACTTACTGCATCCATACTATTTGCATACACATTTGCAAAACCTAAATACTCAGCCGAAAGTTTGCGATCAATTGGGAAAGTAGTTCCTGCAAGTGCCCCTGCTCCTAGTGGAGAAATGTCGATACGTTTGATTGAGTCTTTAAAACGATCTTTGTCTCTATCAAGCATCCAGAAATACGCCATTAGATGATGTGCAAAAGAAATTGGTTGCGCACGTTGTAAATGCGTATACCCTGGTGCAAGTGTTTCGATATGCGTTTCCGCTTGTGCTACAAGTGTTTGTTGGAAAAGCTCGATTAACTCGATGATTTCTCCTACTCTATTTTTCAAGAATAGATGCATATCTGTTGCTACTTGGTCGTTACGGCTGCGGCCAGTGTGCAGTTTTCCACCGACAGGTCCGATTAAATCGATGAGCATTTTTTCTAAGTTTAGATGAATATCTTCATTCGCAACTAAAAATTCTAATGCATTGTCTGCAGCTAGTTTCTTTAATTGTTCTAAACCGCTAAGAATTTGCTGCACATCTTCCTGGGGCAAAATATTACATGCCCCAAGCATCTTCACATGTGCTGTACTACCATCTAAATCTTCCATTACTAGTGTTTGATCGAAACTAATAGAAGCTCCAAATTCATCTACCCATTGTTCGGCAGATTTTTGGAATCTTCCGCCCCAAAGTTTGGTCATGCTTTCACCTTCTCTACTCCCTTGTTCACCATTGCGTGAACTTTTGTTGGAAGGCCCCAAAGCTCGATAAACCCAACAGCTGAAGCATGGTTAAATTCATCCTCTTTTGTATAAGTAGCAAGTTTTTCATCATATAGAGAGTTCGGAGATTTACGTCCTTCTACAATTGCATGGCCTTTGAATAGTTTCACACGAACTGTACCATTTACATATACTTGTGTTTCTTTTAAGAATCCTTCTAGGGCAGTTCTAAGCGGAGAGAACCAAAGTCCTTCGTAAATAAGCTCTGTTAATTTTTTCTCAATAACTGGTTTAAAGTGAGCTACTTCTTTTACTAATGTAATATCTTCTAATTCTTTATGTGCTTTGATTAAAGTAAATGCACCTGGGATTTCGTAAACTTCACGTGATTTAATACCAACAAGACGGTTTTCCACGTGATCGACACGTCCAACTCCGTGCTTACCTGCTAGATCATTCATTTTTAAGATTAATTCATATAATTTATATTCCACACCATTCAGCGCAACTGGAACACCATTTTTAAACTCGATTTCAACGATATCTGCTGTATCAGGTGCGTCTTCTATTGCAACCGTTAATTCATATGCTTCTTCTGGTGGAGCTGCCCACGGATCTTCTAAAATACCACATTCGTTTGCACGACCCCAAAGATTTGCATCAATAGAGAACGGGCTGTCTAAGTTAATCGGAATTGGAATATTTTTTTCTTTCGCGTAAGCAATTTCTTCCTCACGGCTCCAGCTCCATTCACGAACTGGTGCAATTACCTCTAAACTTGGATTTAATGCTTTAATAGAAACTTCGAAACGAACTTGGTCATTTCCTTTACCTGTACAACCATGTGCTACAGCAGTTGCTCCTGTTTGTTCAGCAATTTCTACTAGTTTTTTAGAAATTAAAGGACGTGATAAAGCAGAAGCTAAAGGATATTTGTTTTCATACCAAGTATGTGCTTGAAGTGAAATTAATGCATAATCATTCGCAAATTCTTCTCTTGCATCGATCATATAGCTTTCAATAGCTCCAACTTCAAGCGCTTTGTTTTTTACGAATTCTAGATCCTTACCTTCACCTACGTCTAAACAAACCGCTACAACATCATATCCTTCGTCTTTCAACCATGTAATGGCAACGGATGTATCTAGTCCACCTGAATATGCTAAAACGACTTTTTTATTCATCTTATATTCCTCCAATGTATTTATATACGTTTTATTAGTATTAATATACATAATGTATCATGGTCAATGTATAAATACAACTAATAATTTATTAAATATACAAATATATTGAAAAAGAATGACTAGCTTTGAATTTCGTTATTTTTTTCAAGAGAATCTTCTTCAGTCTGAGCTTCTTCGATTTCCTCTTCTTCTATATGAACGTCCTCATTTTGCTGATCGAGTGTGTAATCTATTCCACGTTTTTCTAATTGACGCTCGATTTCTTGTATGATATTTTGTAGAACGGTCAGCCTAGCATGCAGCTTATCATCTCCATGGATAAGGAACCACGGAGCATTTGCTGCATTCGTTCTATCCATCATTTCGTCTGCCGCTTTTATATACAAATCAAATTTTTCACGATTTCGCCAGTCTTCGTCTGTTAGCTTCCATCTTTTTGATGGGTTGATTTTACGTTCATAGAAGCGTTTTAACTGTTCTTCATTGGATACATGTATCCAATGTTTCATAACAATATAGTTTTCACTGGACAACATTTTTTCGAATTGATTTATTTCTCTGTACGCACGTTTCCATTCCGCTTTCGTTGCTAAATTCTCTATACGCTCGACAAGGACTCGTCCATACCAGGAGCGGTCAAAAATACCAATTTGTCCGTGCTGAGGTAACTTCCGCCAAAACCTTTGCAGATAGTGGTATCTTAGTTCATGTGGCTGTGGAGCAGAAATTGGATGCACGATGTATCCACGTGGATCTAAACGTTGAGTCAGTCGTTTAATGGCTCCACCCTTACCTGCAGCATCCATTCCTTCAAAGACGAGTACTAATCCAATATTCTCATTTAATAATATATTTTGTAGACAAAGTAAATCGATTTGTAATTGTTTCAATTCTTCCTTATATTCTTTTTTTGATTTGGAGTACGAAATCGCTTCTAACTGCTTTAATTTTTTCACCATATGTAACCCCTCCTCTTTATATTATACCTAATATTCTGACAGAAAATATTTCAAACAATGAATATCCTCAGTTCACTATTATTGATTCATATTTCAAAAAACGTAATACTAATAAAAAAGGAGTGATGGAGAAATGTCTCATTTATTCTCGCCATTAAGTATAAAAGGTTTAACATTAAAAAATCGAACAGTAATGGCACCGATGTGTCAGTATTCCGTTCAATCAAAGGATGGAAAGCCAAATGACTGGCATTTTGTTCACTATGTATCACGTGCAGTTGGTGGAACAGGATTAATCATCGTCGAAATGACGGATGTGGAACCAGATGGGCGAATCACAGATTACGATTTAGGTTTATGGTCCGATGATCATATTCCTGCATACGAAAGAATTGTAAAAGAAGTACATAAATATGAAGTTAAAATTGGGGTTCAAATTGCACATGCGGGTAGAAAAGCGCAAGATGCTATTCAACCAGTAGGTCCCTCCAACATTCCAGTGGAATCGAATGGCAAATGGAAAGAGCCAAGACCGTTAACCATAGATGAAATTAAAGAAATGATCAATAAATATAAAGACGCTGCAAGGAGAGCAGTTACAGCTGGATTCGATACAATTGAACTTCACGGAGCACATGGCTATTTAATTCACCAATTCCACTCACCTGCGATTAATAACAGAACGGATGAATACGGACAGGACTTGTCGAAGTTTGGAGTAGAAGTCATCCAAGCTGTACGTAGCGTTATGCCAGAAGAAATGCCCTTATTGCTCCGCATATCAGCAGTAGAGTATATAGACAATGGCTACGACCTCGAACATTCTATAGAAATTGCGAAAAAATATAAAGAAGCTGGTGTGGACGTGTTCCATGTATCGAGTGGTGGAGAGGCAACTCCAGGTAAAGTAAAACCTGCAAACACCCCTGGGTACCAAGTTCCATTTGCTCGTGCATACAAACAAGCGCTAAATGTACCTATTATCGCTGTTGGAATACTAGAAAATCCGGATCTTGCAGAAAAAGTCATTGTCGAAGGAGATGCAGAACTAGTCGCAGTTGGGCGTGGCATGTTAAAAGATCCATATTGGGCACTTCATGCAGAAATAGCCATTACAGGTAAAGCAATACCTCCTACTCCTTATAAGAGAGGGTATTAGTTAACGTCAAATGCTTTATAGCTTGTGAAGAAAATTAGAATTGTATTAGTAACAGTAGAAAAAACATGTCTTCCAAAAGGTAAACCACCCGATTGCTTCCTAGGCTTTTGGGAGGTTTACCTTTTTTCGATGCAGAGCATTTAATCCCACTATAGACTTCCCTTGGATTGATCAACGACTTTAGATTATTTTTTCGTATTAGTTATCCGCATTAATTTGATAATCGGGATTATAGTTAACGCTTCGACACTGTTTCAAAAATACCTGCTTTTCTAAAGTATTACCCCTGCCTATAATCCTATACCGCAATTTTAATAGGAGAAAACCAATCAAACCATATAAAATAGTTAGATG
>Ga0157371_10002353_pt1 | contig 18087 bp, 13 predicted proteins | sample C45metaG_FD_113462 | JGI IMG/M metagenome (GOLD analysis project Ga0157371, IMG submission 113462) | Corn rhizosphere microbial communities from Kellogg Biological Station, Michigan, USA - C4-5 metaG | ecosystem: Host-associated > Plants > Roots > Rhizosphere > Soil | place: USA: Michigan...
ATACTCTACAAAGTAGCCAGTGGCGCCACTTGCAGAGATTTTTGCAATGATATAAAGAATGATATCTTTTGCAACAACGCCTTTATTTAATTCTCCCTCAACGTTGATGCGCATTACTTTCGGCTTGTTTTGTAAAATGCATTGCGTAGCAAAAACCATTTCTACTTCACTGGTGCCGATGCCGAATGCAATCGATCCGAAAGCTCCGTGAGTAGATGTGTGACTATCACCACAAACGATGGTCATTCCCGGTTGTGTAATTCCTAATTCAGGGCCGATCACGTGAACAATTCCCTGGAAAGGATGTCCCAATCCATATAATTCAACATGATGTTTTTTGCAATTGTCCACCAATTTCTGAACTTGTTTCCTGCTCAATTCTTCAACGATCGGAAGATGCTGATTGATTGTTGGAACGTTGTGATCCGCTGTAGCAACGGTTTTCATTGGCTGAAAAAGTTTCAGTCCTCTTTTTTCTATTCCTGAAAAAGCCTGTGGGCTTGTTACTTCATGAATAAAATGTTTGTCAATATAAATTACATCAGGGCCATCCGGTATTGATTTTACCAGATGCTTTTCCCAGATTTTTTCAAATAATGTTTTACTCATTTTAATTATTACATTTTTAGCTTTCGCACGCCTTAAGCCTTCTGCATTTTGCTTTCTGCCTTTTGATAATGATTGGCCATTTCAGAAAGATCTTCATCCTCCACTACTTTTTTGCGATCAGCAATTTGCAAAAAGCGATCATATAAAATATCTACATCGTTTCTGTAAAACTGAAATCCTAATTTTTGAAAACGATAAGCAAGTGCACTGCGGCCACTTCTTGCAGTCAGAACAATTTTTGAACTGTCAGCACCTACTTCTTCAGGGTTTATGATTTCATAGGTAAGCGTGTCTTTTAAAAATCCATCCTGGTGAATTCCTGATGAATGCGAAAATGCATTGCTGCCAACAATAGCTTTGTTGGGTTGCACAGGCATGCGCATTGTATCAGAAACCAACCGGCTCATTGGATTTAATTTTGTAGTATCAATCGATGTGGTAAAGTTTAAATGTTTATGTTGTTTGATGATCATCACCACTTCTTCCAGCGAAGTGTTTCCGGCTCTTTCGCCCAAACCATTGATGGTGCATTCAATTTGTCGTGCGCCATTGATTGCACCCGAAATTGAATTCGCAGTTGCTAATCCAAGATCATTATGGCAATGGCATGAAATAACAGCCTTGTCAATATTGCTCACATTATTTTTCAGGAAAGCAATTTTTTCTCCATATTGATGCGGCAAACAGTATCCTGTTGTGTCAGGAATATTTACAGTGGTGGCGCCTGCTTTGATCACTGCTTCAATCACTTTTGCCAGGTATTCATTATCAGTTCTTCCGGCGTCTTCTGCATAAAATTCAATATCGTCTGTAAAATTTCTTGCCCATTTTACACATCGAACTGCGCGTTCTAAAATTTCTTCGCGGGTAGAATTGAATTTGCTTTTTATGTGATAATCTGATGTGCCGATTCCTGTATGAATTCGGGGACGTTTTGCATATTTTAATGCCTGAGCCGCTACTTCAATATCTTTTTGCACCGCGCGTGAAAGTGCGCAAACAGTAGCATTCGTGATTACTTTTGAAATTTTTTCGACTGAAGTAAAATCACCAGGACTTGAAATCGGGAAACCAGCCTCGAGCACATCAACTCCCAACTCTTCGAGTTCCAAAGCCAGTTCAATTTTTTCTTTCGTATTTAATTTACAACCTGGCACTTGTTCGCCATCGCGTAAGGTGGTGTCAAAAATGATAATTTTATCCATAAAATTATTTTAGATACTTTATTTCAAGATTGATAAACAATGTATACTTCTTCCGAAATTAGAAACTTAATACTTTGGAATCTAATCAATATAATCTTGAATTTACACTGCTAAAATGAAGTGCAACTTTAAGAAACCCTTGCTAATACTGCCTTTCAGCTCAATTTAGCTACGATGCTCAAATAATAAAGCGGATGGTTCTTTTTAACTATTTGATTAACAAAAAATATAAAAAACAGTTATTTATCTTTTTACTATAATCTTTTTTGAAACAGGATTTTAAAATAAAAGAAACTTAAATAAATTAATCTTTTAATTTTTTCTTAAGACTTCTTCTTACAATTGCAATCAAGAAAATAAAATGCTACATTGATTTTTGTATTTCATATAATTATCTTTAAACTGCAAATTTTTTCTAAAATATTGTTTTTCTAAACAAATTTTTTTAATAATGCCGAACCGATCAACCGATTCATTATTTCAATTGATTCATTCTCTTCAGAAATCAGAGAAAAGGAATTTTAAATTGTACGTACAAAGAAATTCTTCAAATAATGATTTGAAAGTAGTGCAATTATTTGATGTCATTGATAAGATGAATTCTTATGATGAAAACGTTTTGATTAGTAAAACTCCTTCTATAAAAAAACAGCAACTTCCCAATATCAAAGCTCATCTTTATAAACAGATTTTAAGTAGCTTAAGATTGCTTGAAAATAGCGCCAACATTGATATTCAACTGCATGAGCAACTCGATTTCGCACGGATTCTTTACAACAAAGGGCTTTATCACCAAACTTTAAGAATACTGGAGAAAATAAAAGAAATAGCCTCTGCTAACAACCAAATTAATTTCCAAATTGAAGTTCTTATTTTAGAAAAGAAAATTGAAACGCTCCATATTACAAGAAGTATGCAGGATAGGGCAGATCAATTATCGGCTGATGTGAATAATGCCAACGATCGGTTGGTAAAAGAATCGAAACTTTCCAACCTTGCGTTACAATTATATAGTTGGTATATTAAAAATGGTTTAGCGAGAAATAAGAATGATGAAGTTGAAATTGAAGATTTTTTTCATTCCAATCTAACAATGGAAATAAGCAAACCTGAAGGGTTTTATGAAAAGCTCTATTTCCATCAAAGCTATTGCTGGTACGCGTTTATACGCCAGGATTATTTGGTCTATTACCGGCATACACAAAAATGGGTAAATCTTTTTTTGGATGAGCCGATAATGATACAAATTGAAACAGGCAATTATATAAAAGGGTTACACAATTTATTGAACTCACATTTTACTTTGAGAAATTATGCCGGTTTTGACAAAACACTTTCTCTCTTTGAAGATTTTAGCAATTCGGACATTGTAAAACAAAATGATAATAACAAGATACAGGTCTTCGTTTATTTGTATATCGCTAAAATTAACCAGCATTTTTTGCAGGGAACATTTAAAGAAGGATTGAAAATCGTTCCTGAAATTATGCAGCGGCTGGAAGAATATAATTTATTCCTGGATCAGCATCGGACACTTATTTTTTATTACAAAATTGCATCACTTTATTTTGGAGCGGGTGACTTTGATAATGCAATCGACTACCTGAATAAAATCATTAATTGGAAAGTCAATCTGCGCAATGATTTGCAATGTTATGCCAGACTATTGCACCTGATAGCACATTACGAGTTGGGTAATTTCCAGTTGTTAGAGTACCTTATTAAAACTGTTTATCGCTTCATGGCGAAGATGCAAAATCTGAGTTTAGTTGAAGAAGAAATTTTCAAATTTTTGAGGAAGTCTTTCTACTTATCTGCACGAAAACTAAAACCTGAATTTGAAAAATTATTAAATACCATCAAACAATTTGAAACCAGCAAATTTGAAACAAGGGCGTTTGCCTATCTCGATATTGTTTCATGGCTTGAAAGTAAAGTGACTGAAAAACAGACTTACGAAATAATCCATGAAAAATATTTGAGAGGAAGAAAATTATACAACAAAAGTGTAAAAATTAATCCTGTACAGCATCACCAATAAAATGATTGATTTTTCTCACGAGTTCGTTAGCATCGAATGGCTTAGCCATAAAATCATCTGCCTTACAGAATTTTTTAATTTCTTTGAAATTGGTATGAGCAGAAATCATGATAACAGGAATGTCTTTAGTTTCGGGGGTAGATTTTAAAGTATTGCAAACGTCAATTCCATCAACACCAGAAAGAAAAACGTCCAGTAAAATTAGTTGTGGTGAAAAAGATTTTGTTTTTGATAATACCTCTTCTCCTTTCAGAGTCGTCATCACATTAAAGCCATAACGCTTGAGAATAATTTCTACAACCCACAAAATATCGTTATTATCATCCACAATGAGTACGCGATTCATATTTATTGTTTTAGAATAATTTAATAAAAAGTTGTATTTAAATTTTTTCTAAAGAATTAAAACAAATTTTCATAAGTTTTTTCAATAACAGGGTATAGCAACTTTTAACGGATTAACCTTCACATAGTGTGCCACAAATAGCTGAATTAGCGTATGCTTCAGAAATATTCGCAAACCTGCAAAAAACGTGAATAACTTGCCTTTATTTTCGCGTTTTTTTAGATAATTTAAAAAATCAAAAGAATGTTACTTTCGTGTATGAAGTTTTTTTTCCCCATCGTAATTTTACTTGGAAGTTTTACTGTCACTGCTCAATCTAAGCATTCGATGCATCATTTAAAACAAGAAATAAACCAGCTTTTGGCAAAACAGAAAGGCACTTTTGCAGTTGCCTTCAAGGATCTTTCTACCGGCAAAGAATTGTTGATAAACGCTCATGAAAATTTTCATGCAGCAAGCACAATGAAAACTCCTGTTATGATAGAAATTTTTAAACAGGTTTCGGAAGGAAAATTTTCGTTGAAGGATTCTATTTTGATAAAAAATCGTTTTAAAAGTATAGTTGATAGCAGCTTTTACAGTCTTGATTCCACTGATGATAGTGAGTCGGAAATTTACATGCACATTGGTGAAAAACGAACATTGTACGATTTGATGTATCAAATGATTATTGCGAGCAGTAATTTATCAACCAATCTTCTTATTGACTTAGTCGATGCAAAAAAAGTTACCCAAACGATGCGCGAAATGGGTGCGAAAAAGATTATGGTTCTGCGCGGCGTAGAAGATAATAAAGCGTTTGAAAAAGGTTTAAATAATACGACAACCGCTTATGATCTGATGTTGATTTTTGAAAAGATTGCTGAAGGGAAAGCGGTTAATAAAAAATCTTCTGATGAAATGATTGACATTCTATTAAACCAGGAACATAATGAGATTATTCCTGCAAAACTTCCAAAAGAGGTGAAAGTGGCGCATAAAACCGGCTCTATCACTGGTGTACATCACGATTCAGGAATTATTATTTTACCTGATGGAAGAAAATATGTTTTGGTTTTACTTTCTAAAAACCTCGAGGATGAAAAAGCAGCTGTTGAAGCAATGGCAGAGGTTTCAAAGATTATTTATGATTTTGTGAATCGTTAAAATAAACAATATGGGAGTTTGGCGGCAAATAGGAGAATATTTATGGATTGTAAAAAAAGATCCGAATACTCCACGTTCGAAATGGATAGGATATATGCATTTCATTAACCGGTTATCGATATTGCTTTTTTTATTCGCAATGATCGTACTAATCATACAGTGGTTAAAACGCTAAGAACAATTATTTGAATGAAGAAAAAGAATTGCATTATTCATTCGTTTACTGCAGCAAATCGAAAAAATATCTTTGAAAAGCAATTATTTTTTCTTTAAAGGAATTGACTGTGATTGTATGATTACAATTTCAACCAACGGAATTCGTGTTTGATATTATGGCGAATTCTTTCTATTGCATTAGTGATCTCCTTCGTCTCAAGATGAGGTTTAAAAGAGACCAGCAGCATTAATACTACTTCCTCCGGTGATTCTAAGTAGAAAGTATGTTTGTTACCTGGAAAAAATAATTTAATAGGCTCAGACGATTGCACTTTCATTACTGTCTACTTTTCAAAGCATTCATAAACTTTTGAACAGGGCAGCTGACTAAAAAATAAACTCTAAGCCCTTCTTTATTCGCTTCTTTCGATTTTTGCAATTTTTTTTGCTGAAAAAAATATTAATCGTAATATTGCGTTTATAATTTAAAAATATGGGGGCAACAAAAGCTGAAGAATTTAAATTGAAAGACAACCGCATTGCAAATTTTGCAAAAGCCTTGGCGCATCCCGCCAGAATAGCGATTCTGAAATTACTTATTGAGAAAAGGAGCTGTATTTGTGGCGATATTGTGAATGAGCTTCCTTTGTCTCAAAGCACTATATCACAGCATTTGAAGGAATTAAAGCAAGCGGGATTTATTAAAGGTGATATTACCGGAGTAAAAGTTTGTTATTGTATTAATGAGAAGGAATGGAAGGCTGCAAAAGAAAGATTTGAGCAACTTTTTGATTCTTATGATAGCACAGCAAGCTGCTGTTAAAAAAATTTATAAATCATCGTAATATTTAGATAAAAATTAAAATAAAAACAATATGGAAAAAGAAAATGATTTGAAGGAAATGGTAAAGCAAAAATATGCTGCGATTGCTGGCCAGGATAAGGAAACCAATGAGAGTTCTTGCTGTGGTTCCGGTTGCTGTAGTAATGAAGTTTATAATATTATGTCGGAAGATTACAGGCAACTTGAAGGCTATAACCCCGACGCTAATCTTGGTTTAGGCTGTGGATTGCCGACGCAATTTGCTAAGATTAAAAAAGGTGATGTCGTAATAGATTTGGGCAGCGGCGCAGGTAATGATGCATTTGTTGCACGTCATGAAACGGGCGAAACAGGAAAAGTAATTGGTATTGATTTTACGCACGCAATGATTGAAAAAGCAAGAAACAACGCAGATTTTCGGGGATTTAATAATGTTGAATTTCGTGAGGGCGATATAGAAAAAATGCCGGTTGCTTCTAATGTTGCTGATGTAATTGTAAGCAACTGCGTGTTGAATCTGGTTCCGGACAAAAATGCCGTTTTTAAAGAAATATTCCGGGCATTGAAACCTGGTGGCCATTTTAGTATTTCCGATATTGTTTTAATCGGAGAATTGCCCACTGCTATAAAAAACGTGGCCGAAATGTATGCTGGTTGCGTTTCCGGAGCTATTCAAAAAGAATTATACTTGCAATTAATCAGGAATAATGGTTTTAAGAATATTTCAATACAAAAAGAAAAACCAATTGTCATACCGGATGATATTTTACAAAATTATTTATCTACGAAAGAGCTGAATGCATTTAAAAACTCAACTAACGGAGTTTTTAGCATAACGGTTTATGCTGAAAAGCCGGTTTTAGAAAAAGAGCGCTGTTGTGAGCCGGATTGTTGCAATTGAGCATAAGATTTATCATTTTAAAAACCGGAAACTTGTTTAATTTATTTGTTTACTATAATCTTCTCCCTCGATCTTGCAGCTGATTTCCAATTAGTGAAAAGAGAAAATGGACTTGCTTTAGAATGGCAATGTTGTAAATTTATCTTTTTAAATTTCATAGAACATTGTAATGATTAAATATTTGTTCCTTCCGCTTTTTGTGAGTATTTCAATAACGCTTTTTTCGCAAAAAAATATTTCATCAGAAAATCACCGTAGCTTCAAAAACGATATTTCTGATTCGGCTCTTCTGGATCTGATTCAAAGACAAACAATAAAATATTTTTGGGATTTCGCCCATCCTATCAGCGGCATGGCCCGGGAAAGAAGCAACACCAGTTTTGATTATGGCGATGAGGTTGTAACTACCGGCGGTACTGGCTTTGGTGTGATGGCTTTGATCGTTGGCGTTGAAAGGAAATGGTTGCCAAGAGATTCTGTTGCGACGCATATTTTGAAAATGCTTCGCTTTTTAAATAAAGCAGATTCCTATCACGGCGTTTTCCCCCACTGGATGAATGGCGCGACCGGGAAGACGATAAAATTCAGCAGAAAAGATGATGGCGCTGATTTGGTAGAAACTTCCTTTCTTTTCCAGGGACTTTTATGCGCGAGAGAATATTTTGATCATGATAATAGAACTGAAAATCAAATTCGCGGCATGATTACTTCTTTATGGAATGATATAGAGTGGAACTGGTTTACAAGAGGAGGACAAGATGTTTTATACTGGCACTGGAGCCCGAATAATGGATGGGCGATGAACTTTCCGTTGCATGGATATAATGAAGCCTTAATTACCTATATTCTGGCGGCATCTGCGACAAAATACACCGTCTCAGCAGATGTTTATCACAAAGGTTGGGCGATGAGTAATTTCTTTTTTAATGGCAAAAAGTTTTTTGGGTACAGGTTGCCGTTAGGTTTTGATTTTGGAGGCCTGCTTTTTTTTGCACACTATTCTTTTTTGGCTTTGGATCCGAAAGGATTAAAGGATCAGTACGCGGATTATTGGGAACAAAATCAAAACCATACTTTGATCAATCATGCTTATTGTATTGATAATCCAAAGCACTTTAAAGGCTACGGCGAAAACTGCTGGGGACTTACTGCAAGCGATGATCCAAATGGCTATAGTGCTCATTCTCCAACGAATGATGATGGAACGATAACCCCTTCTGCAGCGCTCTCCTCATTTCCTTACACGCCGGAATTTTCTATGAAAGCTTTAAAACATTTTTATTTTGATCTCGGAAAAAATATTTGGGGCGAATACGGTTTTAAAGACGCTTTTAATGAATCCAAAAATTGGGTTGCTGATTCTTATCTTGCTATCGACCAGGGGCCGATTGTAGTCATGATTGAAAATTACAGGACTGGGTTGTTTTGGAAATTATTCATGCAGATTCCCGAAATACAAAATGGATTAAAGAAGCTTGGATTTTCCAGTCCTTATTTTTAAATCGCTCAGATTTCTTCCAAAAAGTCAGCAGTTTGAAACTTCTGATAATTTGATTTTGCCGGCATCAAATCCTCCTTCTATCTATTGAAAGTAAAACTAACACACAAATATTATTATCTTAATTATCTTTTATCTTTATCCAAATTTACTTCATGGTTAAAACGCTTTTGAAAAAATTAAAGCTCTTGCTTTTCTTCCTGCTTTTAGTCGGATTTACAAATGCGCAAAATTCACCGTTTTATTCAGAAATCCAACAATTTAAAAAGCAAGACAGGATGCACTTTCCTCCGAAAAATGCGATTCTTTTTTTAGGAAGTTCTTCCTTCAGGAAGTGGCAGGATGTTCAAAAATATTTTCCAGGATATACCATCATCAATCGTGGCTTTGGCGGATCTACAATTCCTGATGCGATTCACTATGCCGATCAAATTGTTTTTCCTTACCGGCCAAAACAAGTGGTAATTTATGAAGGAGATAATGATCTGGCATCTTCCAACAGAATAACTCCGGACTCAGTTTTCAACAGGTTTAAACAGTTGTTTAATTTAATCCGGAATAAGCTTCCAAACACTTCCATTGCTTTTGTTTCAATAAAACCAAGTCCGAGCCGTGAAAGATTAATGCCGGAAATGCAGGAAGCAAATTCATTGATAAAAAACTTTTTAAAACATAAAAAGAATAGCGCCTTCATTGATGTGTATCACAAAATGCTGAACAAAGACGGCTTGCCGGATAAAAGTCTTTTTATTGAAGATGAACTTCATATGAATGCGAAAGGATATGCCATCTGGCAAAAAATTATTCAACCATATTTATTGAAAGATTAAAAAGTACTCTTATGAAAATTATCAAATCTGCGATAATTACTTTCTGTGTTATTTGTTCGTTTACTGTAAATGCGCAAAATTCAAACACGCAGAAAATGAACACCTTTATCAATTCACTGATGAAGAAAATGACACTCGAAGAAAAGATTGGCCAGTTAAATCTTGTAACGCCAGGTGGCGCAGTTACTGGCGCGGTTGTAAGTCAAGATGTTGATACAAAAATCCGTAAAGGACAGGTTGGCGGCTTATTTGGAATCACCGGCCCTGATAAAATCCGCAGCATCCAGGAGGTTAGTATGAAAAATTCCCGTTTGCATATCCCTTTATTATTTGGCCTTGATGTTATACACGGACATCGGACTATTTTTCCTATTCCACTTGGATTATCGAGTAGCTGGGATACTGCTTTGATCAAGAGGAGCGCCCGGATTGCAGCAAACGAAGCAACCGCAGATGGATTGAACTGGGTGTTTTCGCCGATGGTAGATATTGCTCGTGATCCGCGCTGGGGAAGGATTGCAGAAGGGAACGGTGAAGATCCTTTTCTCGGATCACAAATTTCAAAAGTGATGGTTGAGGGGTACCAGGGCAATGATCTTTCAAAAGATAGTACTGTGATGGCTTGTGTAAAGCATTTCGCGTTATATGGTGCAGCTGAAGCTGGCAGAGAGTATAATACGGTAGATATGAGCAAAGTAAGAATGTACAATGAATATTTGCCGCCTTATAAAGCGGCTGTAGACGCTGGCGTTGCAAGTGTAATGACTTCATTCAATACCATTAATGGAATTCCTGCTACTGCTAATAAGTGGCTTTTAACCGATCTCCTGCGCAACCAATGGGGGTTTAAAGGACTGGTGGTAACCGATTATACAGCGATCAGCGAAATGGTAAATCATGGTATGGGCGATGATAAAAAAGTGGCGGAACTTTCTTTGAATGCCGGAGTTGACATGGACATGGTGAGTGAGGAATTTTTAAAGTATGCCGGGCAATTGGTAAAAGAAGGTAAAGTGTCTGAAAAAACAATCGATAATGCGTGCAGAAAGATTCTCGAAGCAAAATATAAACTCGGCTTATTCGATGATCCTTACCGCTATTGCAATGAGCAAAAGGCAAAAACGGAGCTTATGAGTAATGCTAATCTGCAAGCTGCCCGTGAAGTTGCGGAACATTCTTTTGTGTTACTAAAGAATGATAATAATGTATTGCCTTTGCCTAAATCCGGCACCATTGCTTTGATTGGGCCGCTGGCGGATAACAAAAGAAATATGCTTGGTACCTGGAGTGTATCCGGCGATCCGGAAAAAAGTGTGACCATTATGCAGGGTATTAAAAATATTGTGGGAAATGGTGTAAATGTTTTATTTGCAAAAGGTGCCAACATCAGCGATGATACTACATTTATTAAACACGTGAATGTTTTCGGAGAAGAAATTACCGTTGACAAAAGATCAGCTGAAGAAATGATAAACGAAGCGGTAGAAACTGCAAATAAAGCCGACGTGGTAGTAGCGGTACTCGGCGAAGCAGCAGACATGACCGGTGAATCTTCCAGTATGAGCAATATCGGCTTACAACAAAGCCAGGAAAATTTGTTGAAGGCTTTGGTAAAAACGGGAAAGCCTGTTGTGCTGGTTTTGATGAATGGAAGGCCAATGACTTTAACATGGGAAGATGCGCATGTTTCAGCGATGCTGGACATATGGTTTGCCGGAACAGAAGCAGGCAATGCTGTGGCTGATGTATTATTTGGCAATTACAATCCTTCCGGAAAACTTACAGCTAGTTTTCCAAGAAATGTCGGGCAGATTCCTATTTATTATAATCATTTAAATACAGGCCGGCCATATCATCCTGGCGATTCTCCTAAATTTAAATCTGACTACCTGGATGTCAGCAATGATCCGCTCTATCCATTTGGTTATGGGCTGAGTTACACCACATTTGATTACAGCAATATTTCTTTAAGTGCTAAAACATTAAAGCCAGGTGCAAAAATTACGGCGTCAGTGAATGTAACCAACAGTGGAAAAATTGCCGGCAAAGAAACTGTGCAACTTTATATTCGGGATATGGCAGGAAGTATAGCGCGACCTGTGAAAGAATTAAAAGGATTTCAGCAAATTATTTTAGCAGCAGGAGAGACAAAAAAAGTTTCTTTCCAAATCTCTGTTGATGATTTAAAATTTTACAACAATGATTTGAAATATGTTTATGAGCCAGGAGATTTTAAAGTATTTATTGGAACGAATAGTAAAGATGTAAAAGAGGCGGATTTTAAACTGCTTCCTTAAAAGCAATCATAAATTAAAATGCCGCAGATGCTGCCGGACATTGTCGAGAAAAAATAAATTTAGTTAACGAAGCAATAATTAAAACGCAGGATTGCACGGTCGCATTTACTTCTAGCACATTAAAAAGAAAGCGGTAAAAGTATTATCCGGAAAATTAATGCTGCTCCTGGCCCTCATTTTTTAGCCAACTATCTTTGCATTTGATAATAATTGTCTGTAAAAAAAGCCGGTAACAGTAAACAAGTAATTTTTTGATTTTTGCATTTTGATCGTTACTTTACCATTTTAATTTTTATTTATAATGCAACTTTTTCCTGTTTCTGATATTGCTTCTGCCCGAGAATTTTTAAAAGTTCCGCTGATTATTTATAAGAATGATTCTAATTTTATTCAGCCTTTGGATAAGGATATAAATGATGTTTTTGATCCAAAAAAAAATAAAGCATTTCGTTTTGGTGAATGCCAGCGATGGCTTTTAAAAGATGAAGATGGAAATTTAACCGGAAGAATCGCTGCTTTTGTTTATAAAAAATATAAAAATAAAGGTGATGAACAAAAGACAGGTGGAATTGGTTTTTTTGAATGTATTGACAACCAGGAAGCAGCTGATATGCTGTTTGATGTAAGTAAGCACTGGTTGATGCAGCGCGGGATGGAAGCGATGGATGGGCCAATCAATTTTGGAGAGCGCGATCGTTGGTGGGGATTGGTTGTGGAAGGATTTAAGCCGCCGATTTATTTAATGAATTATAATCTTCCTTATTATCAAAAGTTATTTGAAAATTATGGATTTAAAAATTTTTATAATCAGATCTGCTGGCATTTGTTGGTAGATACTCAGTTGAATGATAAGTTTATGGAGCAGGCTGAAAAGTATAACCAGCTTCCTGAATTTTCTGTTGTTCACATAAAGAAAAGTCGTTTAAAAAAATTTTCAGATGATTTTTGCGAGGTGTACAATAAAGCCTGGTCGAAGCACGAAGGCAACAAGACAATGAACAAAGAAGTGGCTTTCAAAATGTTTACCTCGATGAAGCCGGTAATCGATGAAAAGCTTATCTGGTTTGTGTATCATAAGAATGAGCCGATTGCTTTCTGGATCAATCTTCCTGAATTAAATCAAATATTCAAGCATTTTCATGGCCGCTTTGGACTGCTGGAAAAATTAAGACTTTTGTGGTTAAAGAGAAAAGGTATCAATCATAAATTCACAGGAATTGTTTTTGGCGTAATTCCCGAGTTCCAGGGAATGGGAATTGATTATTATATGATTGTGGAAGGAGCAAAAGTAATCAAGGCAAAAACGAAATATGATGAACTGGAGTTGCAATGGCAGGGAGATTTTAATCCGAGAATATTAAATATGTCGAAACACATTGGGGGCGAACACAGCCGGATATTAACTACCTATCGTTATCTTTTTGATAGGGGAAAGGAATTTAAACGGCATCCTGTATTAAATTAAAATCTGGCATTCTTTCAATCTTCGCCAATAAATTCTTCTGAATTTTTCTTAAATTTGTCTCTTTTAATTATGGATAAATTTATTGTTTCTGCCCGCAAATACCGACCACATATTTTTAGTACAGTTGTAGGACAGGCACATATTACCACTACATTAAAAAATGCGATTAAAAATAACCAGCTGGCTCATGCTTTTCTTTTTTGCGGGCCACGCGGAGTGGGCAAAACAACATGCGCCCGTATTTTAGCGAAAACCATTAATTGTGAAAACAGAACATCTGATGGCGAGGCTTGCAATGTTTGTAATTCCTGCATATCATTTGATAATGGAAGTTCTTTAAATATTCATGAACTGGATGCGGCGAGCAACAATTCGGTTGATGACATACGAGCTTTGGTTGACCAGGTTCGCTTTGCACCACAAGCCGGAAAATACAAAGTCTACATCGTGGATGAAGTTCATATGTTAAGTTCGGCCGCGTTTAATGCTTTTTTGAAAACCCTGGAAGAGCCACCTCCCTTTGCGATTTTTATTTTGGCCACAACAGAGAAACATAAAATTATTCCAACAATTTTATCCCGCTGTCAGATTTTTGATTTTAAGAGAATTACCAACAATGATACAGTAGAACATTTGCAGGAAATTTGTGAAAAAGAAAATATCAAAGCAGACAAAACCGCGCTTCATATTATTTCACAAAAAAGCGAGGGCTGTCTCCGGGATTCATTGAGTATTTTGGATAAAATCGTCAGTTTTACAAATGGAGAATTAACGTATTCAAACACGCTGGAACATTTGAATATCCTGGATGAAGATTATTATTTCCGCCTGATAGATGTCATGCAAAATCAGAATGCTGGCGACGCGATTTTGTTGTATGATGAAATTAACCGTAAAGGTTTTGAAGGGGATTTGGTGCTGAACGGATTTGCGGAATTCCTGCGAAATTTGTTGGTAAGCAAAGACCCGAAAGTGGCGGTGTTGCTGGAAGTTTCGGAAGGATTTAAACAAAGATATTTGGAAGCCGCTTCAAAAATAAACGATTCATGGTTGTTAAGCGCATTGAATATTTTAAATGAGTCTGAAATTAATTACCGGCTTGCAAAAAATAAACGTCTTCATGTAGAACTTACTTTTATAAAGCTCGCTTATCTAAAGCAGGCGTTGAATTTAGTAAGTGAAAACGGCCAGTTGACAAAAAAAAAACAACTTGAAAGTATAAGGCCTGTTTCGTTTAAATCCATTTCTCCGATTGCAGTAAAATCAGAAAAAAATTCTGATAGTTCTTCCAGGATTAAAAAGCAAATTGTTCCTTCAAAAAATGAAGAAGCACAGTTGACAATTGAAAAGGGAGTATTGCATGCTGAATTGCCAAAAGCCGCCACCGATCATACTTTTGTAGCATCAAAAGCTGCTCAAACAAAATTTGCAAAACTCAGTTCTTTAGAAAAAATCAGAGAAAAAGTAGCTCTTGAAAATAAGAATAATCATGTCATTGAGTTGAATGAAGAGGAGCTGTATCTCGCGTGGGGATTGTATATTGAGAAATTAATCAACAGTAATAAAAAGCCAATTGTTTCTAATTTTAAATCGGCGAAACTAAATATTGCTGACGAGAATTGTATTGAAATAATTACAGAAAGTAATCTGCAACAAAAATTTATTGAAGCCGAAAGAGGAGAGTTGATTACGCATCTCCAATCACATTTTAATAACCGTTATCTCACTTATAAATTGCTGGTTGTTGAAAGTGAAAATGAAAATAATATAAAGGAAGAAGTACTTACAAGTAAGCAACAATATTTAAGAATAATTGAAGAATATCCTTTGGTGAAACAGCTAAAAGATCAGTTGGGAATGGAGTTAGATTGGTAACAAACGTTTGACAAAAAAATCTTTCGTCCGGTTATTTTTACAGTAAATGAATAAATAACCCGATTTCTGTTTTCCGACAGCTTGCAAAAAAAATCAATTAATTTATGTGGCAGCGCCTCGCGAAATTTGTTTTAAAAAACCGGTTACTACTTTTGGGATTATTGATAGCAACAACGGTTGTAATGTTTTTTTTTGCAAGCAGGATAAAATTAAGTTATGAATTTTCAAAAGCCATTCCGGTAAATAATCCAAAGTATCAGGACTATCTTTCTTTCAAAAAAAAATTTGGCGATGATGGAAATGTCCTGGTAATCGGCGTTCAATCAAATGACTTTTTTCAATTAAACAATTTTGAAGCATTTACTAAATTAAACCAGGAGCTTAAAAAAGTTCCTTATGTTGAAGATGTGTTGAGCGTTGCCAATGCGGTTGATCTTTTAAAAGATACTGCTTCTCAAAAGTTAGATGCGATCCCAATTTTTCCAAAAGATTTGCAAACGCAACAACAAATTGACAGCAGCCTGAAAATATTATATTCTCTTCCATTTTACCGGTCACTTTTATACAATCCGTCGAGCAATGCATATTTGCTGGTTGTAAGAATTAATAAAAATATTCTTAATTCCAAGGGAAGAACAAAAGTCATCAATGATATTATTGATCGAACAAATGAATATACAGCGGTAACAAAAATTCAAACTCATATCAGTGGTTTGCCTTTAATAAGAACACAGGTAGCGGATCGGATTGCCCGTGAAATGAAATGGTTCATTATTGGATCTTTGGTGCTTTCTGCATTGATTTTATTGCTGATGTTTCGTTCGATAAAAACAACATTATTGTCTTTGCTTGTTGTGATTATTGGCGTGATCTGGAGTGTTGGTATTATGTATCTTTTTGGTTACAAGATCACTTTATTAACTGCATTAATTCCTCCATTAATCGTGGTAATTGGCATTCCAAATTGTATTTATTTTTTAAATAAATATCATTCAACTTATAAAAGAACCGGAAACAAAGAACAGTCCCTGGTTGATATGGTAAGCAAGATGGGCGTTGTTACACTTTTCTGTAACCTGACAGCGTCAATAGGTTTCGCGGTTTTTGCTTTGACACGAAGCGCCATTTTAAAAGAGTTTGGCGAAGTTGCCGGTCTTAGCATTATGTTGATTTTCGTCATCTCATTTATTTTGCTTCCAAGTGTATTAAGTTTTATGAAAGTTCCTGCAGAGAGACAATTAAAGTACCTGCATGTCAAAATATTTACATCATTCTTATTGAACGTTGAACATTGGGTTTTCAATCATAAAAAAATCGTGTATGCGTGCACGTTATTCCTTGTTATTTTTTCTGTGTTTGGAATTTTTAAATTAAAAACCGAAGGGTTTATTGTTGATGATCTTCCAAAAACTGATAAAATTTATACCGATCTTAAATTTTTTGAAAATAACTTTAAGGGTGTAATGCCTTTGGAAATTGTAATTGATACCAAAAGAAGATACGGACTTGCCGGAGCGCGCATATTGCCGGTTTTGGTAAAAATGGATTCGCTTTCTTCTTATATTAAAAAACAGAAAGAAATGAGTCGTCCACTGTCAATTTCTGAAGGAATTAAATTTGTAAAGCAAGGATTTTATGAAGGAGATTCGGCAAATTATGCTTTGCCGAATTCATTTGACATTGCCTTTATCGGCGATTATCTTCGTCCCCAAAATGACAGTGGACAGAAAAATAATCTTTCAAAATTACTGGAAAGTTTTATTGATACAGCAAGAGAAAGTACACGAATGAGCATCAATATGGCTGATGTTGGAACAGAAAAACTTCCGTTAATATTAAATGATTTACGGAAAGAAACTAATCATCTTTTTGATTCTTCAAAATATAAAATCACGTTTACTGGTTCCACAATCACCTTTTTGGAAGGAAGCACTTATATAATAAATGGGTTAAAAGAAAGTTTGCTTTGGGCATTTTTATTTATCGCACTGTGCATGTTGTATTTGTTCAAATCGTTCCGAATTTTGATCTGCTCATTGATTCCAAATGTCATTCCATTGATCGTGACTGCAGGAGTTATGGGCTGGCTTGGTGTAAGGCTGAAGCCGTCGACTGTATTGATTTTTAGCGTTGCTCTTGGAATCGCTATTGATGTAACGATACGCTTCCTCGTAAATTATAAACAGGAACTTCCCGTGAATAATTCTGACATAAAGAAAACAATTTCAGAAACGATTAATCATACCGGATTGAGCATTATTTATACTTCACTGGTTTTAATTGCAGGCTTCATCATTTTTTGTTTCAGTGGATTTGGCGGAACCCAATCTCTTGGATGGCTTACATCAATTACTTTGTTTATCGCTACCCTGACAAATCTTATCCTGCTTCCTGTTTTACTGCTTGCTACATCTGCAAGAAAAAAATAAATGCAATTCCGATCAGTTTATTTCTAATGCATCTTTATCTGGCAGAACAGGAAAAGGATTATGAGGTTCTGTTTGATACCAAAATACAGTAGAGGCAATATCATCCTGCAACGGGAGATAACGTCCGTCGCTGTGCCATCCAAGATCCTGAATAGTCACTTTCAAATTCTTCTCAAAGCGCACAGGATCAGTAATATGCCAGCGATATAACCCAAACCGTTGTGAAACATTATAATGTCCATCTCCCTTTATTACCTGGCAAAGGCCGGAATAAGGAGTGCAAAATTCAGTATAGTTGCTTTCCTCCACACCGGAAGCATTTTTCTCTCGTGTATCAAAATCATACGATCCGCAGAAATAATCTTCCGTGCCCGTTCCATTAATTGTTGGAAATTTTGTATCGCCGTCCATAAAAAATTTAATTTCACCTTCGCCCCACCATCCATTATTGTGTACCCCAATAGCC
>Ga0157371_10002354_pt1 | contig 18085 bp, 11 predicted proteins | sample C45metaG_FD_113462 | JGI IMG/M metagenome (GOLD analysis project Ga0157371, IMG submission 113462) | Corn rhizosphere microbial communities from Kellogg Biological Station, Michigan, USA - C4-5 metaG | ecosystem: Host-associated > Plants > Roots > Rhizosphere > Soil | place: USA: Michigan...
CTAATCAGCTAATTAACCTTTTTCTAAAGATAAAAATAAATTAATTTTGCGCCCTCATGCGGTAAAACGATTCTCATGGCCGAAGAAGAAATTTTGGTTCAGGAGCAATTCGAAGATGTTCTGGCAACAGGAAGTGACGAGGCAATAAGCGATTTTTTAAATGAACAGAACATTAGTGATGTTGCTGAACTTATTGACGAAAATGAAGACAGGGAAATAGACATTTTCATGCGCCTCTCTATGCACCGTGCTACAGGTGTATTCAAAATCCTCGACCATCCTACCCAAAAGAGAATCATTAAAAATTTACCACCAAGCAAAAGCGCAGAATTACTGAATAAAATGGAACCGGATGACAGGACTTCATTTTTTGAAGACCTTCCGAATGAAGTGGTGCGCGAGCTGGTAAAAACATTGGTACCGGAAGAAAGGAAGATCACGCTTTCGCTGCTTGGTTATCCTGAAAACAGCGTGGGCCGTTTGATGACGCCGGATTACGTGTACGTTTATGAATACAACACCGTTGCCGAAGTTTTAAACATTATTCGCAATGTTGGAAAAAATACAGAAACCATCGATGTTATTTACGTGATTAATAAACATGGTGAATTGCTTGATGATCTCAGGATACGCGAATTTATTCTTGCCTCTCCCGATACAAAGGTGAGTGAGATGATGGACGGCCGGTTCATTGAGCTAAATGTAAACGATGACCAGGAAACTGCGAATGAAGTTTTTAAAATGAATAATCGTGTAGCCCTGCCCGTTGTAGACGATTATAATGTGTTGCTGGGTATTGTTACGATAGATGACGTTTTGTGGGTTACGAATGAAGAGTTCAGTGAAGATATTCAAAAAATTGGTGGTGCTGAAGCACTGGACACGCCTTATCTGGAGACGCCCATTCCTATTTTGGTGAAAAAAAGAGTAGGTTGGCTTATCATTCTGTTTTTAAGCGAAATGTTTACCGCGACTGCAATGGCGTTTTACAATGACGAACTTGCAAAAATGATCGTGCTCACCAATTTCATTCCTTTGATTATGAGCAGCGGCGGAAACAGCGGTTCACAAGCTTCTACGCTAATTATCCAGGCGATGGCACTCGGCGAGGTAACGATTAGTGACTGGTGGCATGTGATGCGCCGGGAAATATTGTCAGGACTTTTACTGGGTGTTATCCTCGGCATTATTGGTTTCTGCAGAATTTTTTTATGGAGCCTTTTGATGCATCACGGATTTATGGCTGATATTTACGGAGTTCATTGGGTACTAATTGCTTTTAGCATAAGTTTTTCATTAGTTGGGGTAGTACTCTGGGGTTCACTCACCGGAAGCATGTTACCTATTCTTTTGAAAAAACTGGGCGCTGACCCGGCTTCTTCTTCAGCGCCGTTCGTTGCGACTTTGGTGGACGTTACTGGGTTGGTTATCTTCTTTAATGTGGCACTTTATTTCTTGAAAGGTAACGGACTCTAGATACCAGGTGTTGCAAGATTTACCTGTTGCAATCGTGTATTCGTCGCTTTAAAAAGTTCATTTACCGAAAAGCTTCCTATGGTAAATTTTTTTTCGGTTTACTTTGTATTCAAAAATTTTATACGCCAAAATATTTATTCTGATTGAAAATCCGGGAATGAAGTCGAAGAAAAAAAAACCAAAAGAAAAGAAGCCGAATATTTTTAAGATACTGAAACCCTATTCGGGAATGATCAGCTTGCTGTTACTATTTGCTTTGCTGAGCAACGGCCTTAATCTTGTTATTCCTAAAATTATTCAGTTTGGGATCGACGATTTTTCCAAAGGTACTTTTAACATGAAGAAGATCGTTACCTGGTTTTCTATTGCCGCGATTTTAATTTTTATTTTTACGTACATCCAAAGTATCATTCAAACGTTTGCTTCCGAAAAAGTAGCACGCGATATGCGTAAAAAATTAGCTTCTAAAATTTCCCAGCAGGATTACGTTTACATCCAGGATGTCACACCAGGCAAGCTTTTAACCAATCTCACTTCTGATGTGGATGCCATAAAAATGTTTGTATCGCAGGCAATCGTTTCCATTGTTTCTTCTTTGATATTGATTATTGGTGCGAGTATTTTATTGCTAAACATTAACTGGAGATTGGGACTGATGGTATTGCTGATCATCCCAATTATCGCAACGACTTTTTATTTTGTTTTTAAAAAAGTGAGAACCTTATTCAAAAGGTCGCAGGAAGTAATTGACTGGCTGAATAAAGTCATCAATGAAAGCATCCTTGGTGCTGCACTTATTCGTGTGCTGAATGCACAATTTACAGAGTATAATAAATTTATGGATGCCAACACGGAAGCGAAAAATCTCGGCTTGTCCATTTTACGTTTATTTGCCACACTCATTCCTATAATCGTCTTAACAGCCAACCTCGCACGACTTACTGTTGTAGCAGTAGGCGGCCATTTCGTGATCAACAGCACAATGACGCTGGGAGAATTTGCAGCCTTCAATAGTTACATCGCAATTTTAATTTTTCCTATCATCATGATCGGTTTTATGAGCAGTGTAATTGCACGCGCTTCTGCATCTTACCAACGTATTCACAAGACACTTGAAACACCTGATTTTATTGACAAGGGAACAGTAAACAAACAATTAGACGGAAATATTGATTTGCAAAATGTAAGTGTTTATTATGGCGAAAATCCTGCATTAAAAAATGTTTCTTTTTCAGTAGAAGCAGGAACGCGAACCGCTATTATAGGTCCAACTGCAGCGGGGAAAACCCAACTGCTCTATCTGTTGACTACTTTAATAAAACCTGGCGAAGGGAATATTTTTTATGATGATATCAACATCAATGAATACAACAGGGATTCGTTATTAAGCCAGGTGGGACTTGTATTCCAGGACAGCATCATCTTTAATTTAAGTCTTCGTGAAAACATTGCTTTTAATACTGAAGTGACCGAAGAAGACTTGCAAAAAGCAATTGAAACTGCAGAATTACAAGATTTTATCCAAACACTTCCAAAAGGTTTGGATACGATTGTTTCTGAACGTGGATCCAGTCTTTCAGGTGGACAAAAACAGCGCATCATGCTCGCGAGGGCGTTAGCGATCAATCCGAAAATTTTATTGCTGGACGATTTTACTGCAAGAGTGGACACGTTGACGGAAGAAAAAATTTCAGAAAATGTAAAACGAAATTATTCAGGCTTAACGCTGGTTTCAGTTACGCAAAAAATAGATCCGGTAAAAGATTACGACCAGATCATTGTGTTGATGGAAGGGGAACTGGTTGCAAAAGGCAAACACGAATACCTGATGCAACATTCGCCTGAGTATGTTCAGATTTACCAGTCTCAAAAAAGTACAACGGATTTAACGGTTTAACAATGGATTACAATCTTAATATTGAACATAAAACTTCCACCAAAGCAGCACTAAAAAAAATGCTGCAGTTTATGAAGGAAGAAAAGCGGAATCTCGTGATCGCTTTCATTGTGATGGCGTTAAACTCAGGCATCGCAATGCTCACTCCTTACCTGATCGGTTACACGATTGACCATTACATCCAGACAAAAATGTACCGGGGATTGACGATTTTTTCGGGGATTCTATTAGGGCTTTTTCTCATCTCTGCTGTTACCGATTATATGCAAACAAAGATCATGGGAAGCATTGGGCAGCGTATGCTGTATAGCTTGCGCAATGCAGTCTTCAACAAGATACAAAGTTTGCCCATCGCTTTTTTTAACCAGAACAAAGCAGGAGATCTTATCTCAAGAATCAACAACGATACTGACCGTGTAAACCAGTTTTTTTCACAATCGCTTCTGCAATTTGTCGACAGCATTTTCACCATGACGGGCGCTGCTATTTTCCTCCTCGTTATTCACGTGGAACTCGGCGCTTCAGCATTAATTCCGGCTGTGTTCATTTTAATATTTGTAAAACTCATTTCCCCGCTGGTGAAGAAAAAAAACGCAGCAAGTTTAAAAAGCACCGGAGGATTAAGTGCCGAGATACAAGAAAGCCTTGGCAATTTCAAAACGATTGTAGCTTTTAACCGAAGAGATTATTTCAGAAAAAAATTCAACGGAGCAAATGTTATTAACTACAAGGCCGCCGTGAGCGCAGGTTTGGTTAATACCGTTTTCGTTCCGGTGTTTACTCTCTTTTCCAATATCGCTCAATTGATCGTTTTAGCATTTGGTATTTATTTAATTTCTACAGGCAATTTTACGATTGGCTTGTTGATCAGTTTTATTGCTTATGTACAATATTTCTACCAGCCTTTGCGCCAGCTGGCAACGCTTTGGGCAAGCTTTCAAACCGCAATGGCGGCTTGGGACAGGATTTCAATCATATTAAATTTAGAATCTGATCTCTCACAAAAAACAGAAACTTCCGCCTTGCACATTGCAGATGCTCCTTTGCTGGTCTTTAAAAATGTTTCTTTTAAATATCCTGACGGCAAAGAAGTTTTGCATAACATCAATTTCAAATTGGAGGAGGGTAAAAAATATGCTTTCGTTGGCCCGACTGGTGGAGGAAAAACCACAACTGCTTCTTTGATTTCAAGATTGTATGATCCGTCAGAAGGCGAAGTTTTTTTGAATGGCAGAGATCTCAGAAGTTTCTCCCAGGTAGAATTAAGTAAAAAGATCGGTTTCATTTTGCAGGAACCATTTTTGTTCAATGGCACCGTGCGCGACAATGTTTTATATGGAAACGAAGCCTATAAACTTTTTGATAAACAGCAATTGAACGATGTATTAAATGAGGAAGGTCTTGGCAGTTTGGTTGAAAGATTTGAAGAAGGTTTGGACACCAAAATCGTTTCCGGTGGCGATTCTATGAGCCTTGGAGAAAAGCAACTGATCGCTTTTATACGAGCCGTTTTGCGCAAACCAGAACTATTGATCCTGGATGAAGCCACAGCGAATATTGACACGATCACAGAAAAATTATTGGAAGAGATTCTGCAAAAACTTCCTCCTTCAACTACTCAGGTTATTATTGCGCACAGGCTTAACACGATTGAGAATGCGGATGAAATTTTCTTCGTCAACTCGGGAGAAGTAACGGCTGCGGGCGATTTTGATCACGCTTTAAAATTATTGCTGGAAGGGAAGAGGGAAAGTTAAATGGCTGATTGGTTTACTGGTTTACTGGTTAAATGGTTAAATGGTTTATTAGTAAACCAACAAAAAAATCGAATTCTTATTTTCTTCCTAACCACAGCAGTGCATTTATAATCATCTTATTTTGCCACTTGCTTGAAAATGTGGATGACAAGGTTTTGTTGGTTGAATCGTATTTATGTTCGTAGTCCATATCGTTGTGGCCGATATTAAAATAGACCATTCTATAATTTCTATTCGTCCACACAACAGGGTAATAGCCACTGTGCCAAATTTCACTTTGCTTCGGGCCCGTTCCCAAGGGAAAACTTGAAGAATCAATAGATACAAGAATATTAATGTCGGGATTTTTTCTTAAATCATTTTCCCAGCGATACCATTCATTGGGCGCAGATTTAAAAGTTGAAGGCAGATCTTTTGTAACAGGATGGAGCTCATCTTCAACCCTTAAAATGGCTGATGTTGGCCGCCACGTGTTGCTCACATAAGAACCGGAACCCAGAAACTGATCATGATACCAATGCCAATTCATTGGATAATCTGAAGGCGTGAGTGCAAACGCAGAAAAATGAAATCCCATCCAGGCACCACCATTCTCCATGTAGTTTTGAAAAGCAAGCCGTTGCAGAGAATCCTCCGGCCTGGTATCGAGAAAAATAACTACCTGGTAATGTGATAAGAACGCAGCATTGAGATTATTCCAATCGTCGGTAGAGTCATAGGTAAAATTGTACCTCTCCCCCATGTGTGGAAACCATTTGTTTGCCTCGTGTACAAAGCTGATATGGGCAGGGTCGCTTTTTGCCGTATAGAAACCTATTACTTTAAAATTGGAACTATTAGTTTGTGCATTTGCATTACAGGCAAAAGAAATGCACAACAGACCCGAAAAAAATAGTCGCTTAATGTTTAAAAATCTTAACCTCATTCAGTAAAGTTAAGATTTGAAAAACCAGCCCGAAAAATGAAATTTTCTTTTAAAAAAAATTAATCAATCACCTTGGCTTCCTAATGCTAAGGAGATATCTTAATATAACCCCATCCTTCTCTCTGTTTTTTTATGATCTCATAAATTCCATCAGGCACTATACCCACACCCGGAATTAGTTGAGAAGAATCGACCTTGTTGTGTTCCATAGCAATGTGGCAAACATTAAATGAAACGCCATTTAAATTTACCAGTCTTTGAATATCCGAAGTGAATTGAGATTTGTCTTTGCGGACAAGGTCTAATGAGTGGCCATAAAGAACGACTTCAACCTGTGCATCGGGATTGCCTTCCTTGATGAGACTGACTTCGCGGATCACCTGGTTCTGACTGGCAGGATCAGAACTGGTAATATCAAATACTACCTTATAATCCGGATTTTGGGCCTTGCTATTTAAGAATAAAATAGTCAATGATAAAAAAATCGATAAATACTTTTTCATGGCAAAATGTTGTTCTTGAATAAAATATTGTAAAAACGTGCTTGATAAATACTGAATTCAGTAACGGATCAGGTAAAACTGATAATGTAACTTATCGCGGCTTTCTGTTAGAGTACAGGGATTGAGAGAACAAGTAATTAGAAAAACACCAGCCTTAAATTTCCTGCCAAAGTTAAAGAATATAAAGGTTGGTGAAAGCTGAGGTTAGTCAACGGCTGTTATTATTTATTAACGGGTACGACAGTTTATTAAATGGCGTGTTTCTTATCTTGTTCAAATCAAAGAATGGTGGCGGAACATAAACGCTACTTTTATTTTTAACAAGTAAGCGCCATCCTCTGGGGCTTTTAAACTCCGCTGGTAAACTCACTCTTACTCATATCCCTTTTCTTCACTTTAAAACTTTAAAACATAACTAAGCTCTTTTTTGTTATTTTGTAGGAAACAAAATAAAATACTGTATGTGTGGAATAGTTGGATATATCGGACATCGCGATGCATACCCCATCATTATTACCGGGCTTAAAAGACAGGAATACCGCGGCTATGATAGTACCGGTGTGGCATTGATAAACGACAGTGGCTTGCATGTGTTTAAGAAGAAAGGGAAAGTGGCGGAGCTCGAACATTCGTTAATTGGCAAAGCTGTAGATGGACATATTGGTATCGGTCACACACGTTGGGCCACTCATGGGGAACCGAGCGATGTAAACGCACATCCGCACAGAAGCAACAATGGTAAACTGGCAATGATTCATAACGGAATTATTGAAAATTATGCGCAATTGAAATCAGAGCTGACCAAAAAAGGATATACGTTCAAAAGCGAAACTGACACAGAGGTCTTATTGAATTTTATCGAAGACATTCAAAAAAATACCGGATCACCGCTTGAAGAAGCCGTGCGCATTGCATTAAAAAGAGTTTCGGGAGCTTATGTGATCTTGCTCCTCGATGCAGATAATCCAGATACGATAATCGCTGCGCGAAAAGGAAGCCCGCTAGTGATCGGCATCGGCAAAGGCGAACATTTTCTTGGCTCAGATGCCACCCCAATGCTGGAATATACAAAAGAGGTAGTGTACGTAAATGACTACGAGATCGCCATTATAAAAGCCGATGAGCTGGTTCTTAAAAACCTTGGAAATGAAAGACAGATGCCTTATATATCCAGTCTTGATATTGAATTGGCTGCAATTGAAAAAGGCGGATATGATCACTTCATGCTGAAAGAAATTTATGAGCAACCCACAACCATTTACGATTGCCTACGGGGACGGTTAGACGCAGAAAAAGGAACGATTACGATGAAGGGAATCCAGGATCATATTGAAGCGCTCATCAATGCGCCACGATACATTATTATCGCCTGCGGAACAAGCTGGCATGCAGCTTTGGAAGCAGAATACATCATCGAAGAACTGTGCCGCATTCCTGTAGAAGTAGAATATGCTTCGGAGTTTCGTTACAGAAACCCGATCATAAATAAAGGAGATGTGATCATCGCCGTAAGTCAAAGCGGTGAAACAGCAGATACACTTGTAGCGATTGAAAAAGCGAAAGAACAAGGCGCCTTTATCTTTGGAATTGTAAATGTGGTTGGATCTTCCATTTCGCGGGCCTCACACGCCGGCGCTTATACACATGCAGGGCCTGAAATTGGCGTAGCTTCTACGAAAGCTTTTACAGCACAGTTAACGGTTTTGATGATGATCGCTTTAAAGATTGCCAAAGAAAAAGGAACTATTGAGCAAAACAGGTATACTGAATTGTTGGTAGAACTCGAAAACATTCCTGAAAAAGTGGAAGCAATTTTAAAAGATGGCGAATTGATAAAACCGATTGCAAAAAAGTACCAGGATGCCAATAACGCTTTGTATTTAGGAAGAGGATACAACTTTCCGATTGCGTTGGAAGGTGCGTTAAAACTCAAGGAAATCTCATACATACATGCTGAAGGTTATCCCGCAGCAGAAATGAAACATGGGCCAATTGCTTTGGTTGATCAACAACTTCCTGTTGTTTTCGTGGCTACCAAAGATGAATATCATGGCAAGATCGTGAGCAACATACAGGAGATAAAGGCGCGGAAAGGAAAAGTAATTGCCATCGTTACAGAAGGAGATGATATCATCCCAACAATGGCAGACGATGTATTTTTTGTTCCGCCGGCAAACGAAGTGGTGGCGCCACTTTTAAGCGTTATTCCTTTACAGTTACTTTCCTATTACATTGGTGTGTTAAAGGGCTGCGATGTAGATAAACCAAGGAATTTGGCAAAATCAGTGACTGTAGAATAACAAATATCACTTACAACTTACAACTTATAACTTTCAACTGCCGATGAACATAATCACAAAACATCCGATTGATAATCTTGGCTATAATTTTATTGATCCAAAATACATTCCCGAGGGAGAAGATGAATATTATTTAAGAAACCAGCAAAACACTACTGGTATTCATTATCGCCGTTTGTCGGGTTCAGAAATAGAAATTCTTATCCGTAATGGAAACACTTCTGACGATTGGGCAAAAATATTTGTTTCAAAAGAATTTGATCCTGCCCTCGTAAAAAATTCAAAGTTTCATGGCTTGATTCGAATAGGAAAACTGGAACCCTTTTATCTCGAATTTCACAATTTGCGCATGCCTGTCGGTATTTACAATAGCCACATCATCAGTTGTGATTTTGGTGATAATGTTTGCATTGATAATGCCGGATATTTAAGTCATTACATTATCGGAAACGAAGTGATGATCACAAATGTTAACGAACTGGCAACCACAGATTACGCGAAGTTCGGCAACGGAATTTTGAAAGACGGCGAACAGGAAAGCGGCCGGGTTTGGATAGAGGTGCGTAATGAAAACGGCGGCAGGCGCATTGCTCCTTTCGACGGGATGCTCGCCGGCGATGCTTATATCTGGAGCAATAATCCTGAAGACACCGAGTTGCAAAAAAGATTTATTGAGCTAACACAAAAGGAATTCAATTCGAAAAGAGGTTATTATGGAACGATTGGTGATCGTTGTGTAATTAAAGATTGCGACATCTTAAAAGATGTAATGATCGGCTCTGATGCCTATATAAAAGGTGCCAATAAATTAAAAAATCTCACGATAAACAGTGACGCAGAAAGAACTTCGCAAATTGGAGAAGGTTGTGAATTGGTAAATGGAATCGTGGGTTATGGTTGCAGAATATTTTACGGAGTAAAAGCAGTAAGGTTTATCCTCGCCGCACATTCCCAACTTAAATATGGCGCACGTTTAATCAACTCTTATCTCGGTAATAATTCTACCATTTCATGTTGTGAAGTTTTGAACACCTTAATTTTTCCAAGTCATGAGCAGCATCACAATAATTCGTTTTTATGTGCTGCACTTATCATGGGGCAAAGCAATATTGCCGCCGGTGCTACAATAGGAAGCAATCACAATAGTCGCGCAGCAGATGGGGAAATCATTGCAGGCCGGGGCTTCTGGCCCGGACTCTGCGTAAGCCTCAAACACAATTCGAAGTTTGCTTCATTTTGTATTTTGGCAAAAGGCGATTATCCTTTTGAAATGAATATCAGTTTACCATTTTGTTTGGTAAGCAACGACGTTACCGATGACAAGTTGGTATTAATGCCCGGGTATTGGTTTCTGTATAACATGTATGCGCTGGAACGCAATTCATGGAAATTCGGCGATCGCGATAAACGAACTGAAAAAATTCAAAGAATTGAATACGATTATTTAGCTCCTGACACCATCAATGAACTTTTTACTGCTATTGATATTTTATCAAAATTAAAAGTGGACGAAGATGGCAATGCTGAGATCCAAGGTGTGGAAAACAGTACCAGAAAAACTGAAGTAGTGAAAGTAAAACAGGCAGTGGAATTGTTTAAAGAACTCATCTCCTACTATGGAACAGTTCAACTAATTCAGCATATCCAGCAAAACAATTTTTCTTCTTTCGAAGAATTTAAAAAGACAGTTCCGGTAAAGGTTTCCAGGAACAGCTGGAAGAATGTCGGAGGACAACTACTTCCCGCCAACGATTTGAAAAGACTTAAAGACCATATCAAAAGCAATAAGATCAATTCATGGAATGAAGTGCATGATTTTTATCGGCAGGCCGGCGAAGATTATGAAAAAAATAAGTTGGTGCATGCTTTTACTTCATTGCTTGAAATTGAAAATATCACTTCCAAACAATTTACTCCTCCGTATTTTAAACAACTACTTAAACGGTCTGTCGATACTAAAACATGGGCCAGCAAAGCGATTTATGAGTCCCGGGCGAAGGATTATTCAAACCCTTTCCGCAAGATGGTGTATGAAAATGACGAAGAGATGAACACGATTATGGGAAAACTTGAAGACAACCAGTTTATCCAGGAGCAGTTTAAGGATTTGGAGAAGTTTAAAAAACAGGTAAAAAATCTCATCAAAAAATTTGGGGAGTAAACAGAGTAAACCAAGAAATAATAGGAATTTCTATTCTTAAACTTCCTTCATGTACCGTTGGTGTTTCTACACCAACAGCACTGAAGATGAAGAACTCACACAGTGCCTTAGTTTGGTTATAGTTCGGTGTTTTTTTTATTTTCTAAGTTGTGCAAGCATTAACAGTAAGCAAGTTTAACCATCATTGCGTAAAACTTTTCATCCATTTTCTTCCACAAAACATTTTCTATTTTTATTTACATTCGTAAATGCCTAAGAAAAAAAACTATCTTAAAAAACAGCTGCTTGAGGAATTAAAAAATTTCACCAATAACACTTTTACAGAACCTGTCAAACATTCGTTCCAATGTGAGGAGCTAAGTAAGCACATTAAAAAAGTAACAGGGTCTTATATAAGTGCACAAACTTTAAGACGGTTGTATGGCTTTATAAAATCAGATTTTTATCCGTCGGTAAAAACGATAAATATCCTCGCCGTGTATAACGGTTTTCCGAACTGGCATTCTTTTATTGAACAGATTACCAACAAAAATTTTCAACCGCTAACTTTAGACCAGGAAGCAAGTCTTTATTTAAGTTTTTATGAAATTGATATAAAGGAGGAACGCGATATGAATTATCATAACGCCTCAAAAAATATCGCTTTACGAATTTTATCTAATCCTCAACTTCTTTCAAAATTGTCTTCTTCCTTAGCCAGTAATCCCGTTTCACAAATTTATTTTTTTGAGAGATTTCCCTATACAGATGGACTCGCCTCGCCGGTTTATAAAAGGGCTATTCAACTGTACCTTCAAAAGAAAACAAACGAGGCACAGATCTTCGGCTATAGTATGCTTTTCTTATCGGCATTCCTTTCAAATAACGAGCGGGAAATGGATAGCATTTACAAGAAATTGATGGAATTTAAATTAAACGAAAACATCCATCCGTTTGCTGTTGCGAGGTACTTAGGTAGCAACGTTCTGTACAACCACCGGAAAAATAAAAGTATGGCTGAGTTACTGGAACAAATAAATCACTGGAACCAGTTTTTTCTGCCGAAAGAGAAAGTTGCCATCTGGCAATATCCCTATTTTCAACACCTGATGGCCTGCTACCTAAATGTTGCGGGCCTCTTTGATGAAAGTTATAAAATCATCAGGAGCATAAGAATGGAGGACAAAGAATATGAAATAGAAAGCGGTTATAAAGAAATTCTGCAGGTGATAACTTCGATAGCCCGTCATTCGCTCACTTCTTTCGATTATAAAAATTGGTTCACCAATGAATCGGAAAAATATTTTGAAACTATCAGCCCTTTATTCAAAAACTTTTACCAGTTACAGGCACTTTGCGTATACCGCTCACTGTTAGAAGGAAAGAAAAGAGAAAAAGTAAACGAAAAGATAAAGCGCCTGGTAAACCAAACGGGCTTTGTATATTTTATCAATTTCCTTCAATAAGCTTGGGCAAATAATTCAGTAAGCAAACAAATAAAACGAATTTTTATTTACTTCTTACTCTACCACCGGAAAAGCGGAAATGCGTAACCGTGCCGCCCCCATTGGTATGAGTTCTATTTCCTTTTCGTCGGTAGAAACGTTAACGGGGCTTTGAGGCAAAACACCACACAATCCGTATTGATCGGTTGTCCAGAAAGGAACCAATTTTCCTTTAGCTTTTATAACAATCGGAACATCCTTTTGTGTAAAAGGGAAATTGTCTGATGGCCACGGTTTTTTGATCACTTCAAACTGCTCGCTTACCGGTTGTTTGGTAAGATACAATCCATAATTCCACAAACTTGCAGGATAAATTTCGTAAGCGGGCCATTTGGACTGATCGGCCGAAGCTTGCCACTTTGAATCTTTTTGTGCAGCCGCTTTTGCATCCATCTTTTTATAATATTCTTTGATCTTTAAAGAGAAAGTCAACGGCCCGTAATTTACACTTACGCTGTTTTTATTTTTTGTCCATTGCTGAAGAACAACCTGCATTGGCAGCGTTAATTCCACAACATCTCCTTTCTTCCATTTGTTTTCAAGACGGATGTAAGAACCAGCTTTTGGAGCAACACTTACAGATTTTCCGTTTACTGAAACAGAAGCATTATTACACCAACCGGGAACACGCAAATACAAAGGAAAACTCACGGCTTTGTCTGTAGTCACTGCTATTTTTATCTGCTCGTCAAAAGGATAATTGGTAGTTTGTTTCAAACTAACGGTGTGGCCTGCACGCTTTCCAACTTTTACTGTCACTTCACTGCTGTTGTATAAAAGCGTCGCGATTCCATTATCAGGCGTCGCCATCCACAAATGTTCTTCATAATACGGCCAACCCTGAGAATGATTGTGCTGACAACAACGGCTGCTGAATGGATTCATCGTGAGGAAAGGCCCGTCATTTTCTATTCCCGGCGAATGATCTTTACTATCGCTGACAACCATATTGGGCGCTGTCAAATATCTCAGTCCACGAAAATCAGGCATCACTGCTGCCGGGTAAGTGTTGAACGCCACATCTTCACAATTATCCGCCCACATCGGATCACCAGTGATACCTGTCAATATTTCGTCTGAAGACATTTGTTCAACCATGCCGCATGTTTCAACTGCTTGTCTCGGATCGGTGTAACCTTTACGCGCATCTTCATCCGCGCCAAACATTCCACCGGGAATCTGCCCATAAATATTTCTTGTCAAATAAAAATCGTTGTATGTTGCTTTCAAAGAATTGCTGTCTTTGTTCTGCATAAAAAAAGTTGCCGGCTCACGAAAACTCTGCGCCACATTTACGTTGTGCCAGTTTGGTAGATTATTTGCCTGCGACCAATTGGCTGTATTCCTGTAAATTTTATCGGCCACATCAAGCAACCATTTTTCACCCGTGTGATCGTAGAGCCAATAAACGCTGTACAAATTATCGCCGCCGCGACTGTGTTCCCAATAAGTTCTCAACATCAAACTGTCGGGCACCTTATTTTCCCAACGAAAATATTTTGTCATGAAAGGAATCACCCGTGCATCATTGCTGTATTCGTAGTAAGACTGTACGCACCAAAGCATGATCATATTTGGCCACAGGTCAGGGATTTTTACAATATTATTTTGCTTATCGTACACCACTTCACCTGGACCAAAGAAACCGTCAGGATGTTGACTTTGAAAAACTTTTTCCAGCCACGATTTCGTTTCATCGATCATACTTTTGTCGTTAAGAATATAACCGAGATCGCCATAACCTTTCAACCAATAAGGCACTTCTTCCCACCCATGATCGCCTTTCCCGTTGCCGCTGAACCAGGCATTATTTTTTTTATCAAGCCATGCACTTATGGTTCCCAGTTGCCCTGTTAATCCGCCTCTTTGCAGTTCCAGGTATTTCAAAATCCAGCCTTCCGGCTTTATCGTTCCTACCGGAAGTTTGATAAAACTCAAAGGTTCCAATGGCGCTTTATTACTTAAATAATAATCGTTGTTTCCTTTCTCAGGACGGTTTACCACAGTTGCTTTTAAGGAATTTCCCTGGGCAAATAAATCGCTGTGAAAACAAAGAATTGAGGCAATACAGTAAACGAATAATTTCTTCATTTTTTTAATTTCTGAAATTGGATTTTAATAATAAAAAAATAGCCGACCTGAACTAATTCAAGTGGCCATAAAGATAGTTTTTCCTGATTTAAGGAATGACAGCTACATCGTTTCTTCAAAAAAATTTTCCATCTTCCTGTTTTTTTTCAAGAGTTTATAATGACTCACAAGTGTATGAATAAGGGTAAAACTTTTATAAGGCAAGTTGTGTCTATTCGCCTCTTGCTTTAAAGCGTCAGTAATTTCAGGATAATACATACGGCTCACGGAGGGAAATAAATGATGCGCCACGTGATAATTAAAACTTCCCATGAAAAAGCGGATAAACCAATTATCGTGTACCACATCATTGGTATGACTGATCTGGTGCATGAACCAGGATTCAGGGAGACGATTATCGTTGTCGGGCAGAGGAAAATCGTGATCCACATTTGCGTGCGGCGACAGCAATATTAAAAGCGAAAAAACAGTGGCTGTGAATACCATTATCAAAAAACCGGCGATGGCCTGTAGCCATCCGGTACCAGCCAAAACCGGAACGCCTATCATGTAAAAGAAAAAGAAAGCTTTGAAAAAAAACAGTTTTACAAATTCAATTTTAGGAATACTTGTCACTTTCCAAATCACTCTTTTTTTATTGAAGTAATCTTTAAAATCGCGCACCAGCAGCCAATTAAGAAGATAAAAAGAATACAACACCGGTAAATAAATGTGCTGGTATTTATGCACTCTTGAAAAGGTGCCATGAGGAAAAACCCTGGCAAGCGGACTTTGATCAATATCGCTGTCCCACCCCATCACATTTGGATAGTTATGATGAAGACGTGTGTGCCGGATTTTCCACGCGTAGCTATTTGCGCCCATAATATCGAAGAAGTAAACGAACAAATTGTTGAGTTTTCTATTCTTAAATAACACATGATGAACGGCGTCATGTATCAGATTGATGAAGATGATCATCACCATCAATCCCATGAGAAAGTAACATGCGTAAAATAGTAAGGAGTTGTGGGCCCACATAATCGCGGCTACATAAGCGCCCACATATATCGAAGGAAAAAGAATCGCTTTTGCTAAAACTATTCTCTTTCTTTCCGGCTCAAGTTTCTCAACAATTTTGCCCGTCGTTTCTCTAAGCCTAAGGAAGATTTCTTTGCTGTTGTCTTTGGGGAAAACAGGTTTTAAAGCTGTTACTATTGTCGTTTCCATTTGAATAAAAATTTTTAAAGACGTATAAAATCGTTATTCACCTTCCAGGGGGGATTGGGGCTATTCAAAATTAAGAATATCGTTTTAATCTTCTAACTCAAAAAATAATCACGTCAAAGCGTTGCATTTTCTTTTAATTGAACTTTCGTTATTTAAAAAACATGAGAATAGTATTTTTGTTTTTAGAAAAAGCATTAGAATATGAAGACCCTCATAGTTCCTGTCGACTTTACGTCCGCCTCTGAAAATGCCATAGGTTTTGCTAGCGAGTGGGCAAAAAAATATTTGTACGAACGGATTATTTTACTGCGGTCATTTTACAGTTCCATGTATGAAAACATGATCATGTCCGCTGATTTTTCAAATGTGAATGAAGAATATTTGAATAAAAAAAGGGAAGATGAAAAATTGATGCTGAATCAATTGTGTAAAGATGTGGATACAAAAACCGGGCAAGGCATACAGGTTCAAACAGCAGTTAGTGAATTGCCATTGGTAAGAAGCATTATTGAACTTGTCAAAGATGAAAAACCCGAGATGATTCTGTTGGGCAGCGACGCGCTGCATGCTGGTGATGAGGCGTTTGTGGCGGGAAACGTAATATCAATTGCAAGATTAAGCCCGGTAAGAGTATTGATCGTTCCGGAAAATTATCGATATAAGCCGGTTGAAAAAGCGCTTGTTCCGTTTGACTTTAAAACTGTTAATTCTCTGAATAAAATAAACCGGCTGCGCTCCTCGCCCAGGTGGCATGACGTGGAAATTTTAGCGCTGAATGTGGATGCTGCACAACGCAATTTGAATCCGAATGAAACTTTTAAAGAAGCAGAGAATAATTTGCACGATTATCTCAAAAATTTTAAACATGAGATTTATTATGAAGCCGACAAAAATGTGATCAACGGAATTTTACAGTTTAGAAAACTACATGAAGTGCAGTTAATGATTGCGCTGCCCGGTGTTCATAGTTTTCTATATTCGCTTACACATAAAAGTGTTTCAGAAGCATTATATAAAAAATGTCCGCTGCCCGTGATGATCCTAAAGTAACGGTTACCAGTAAACGAAGAAATAAACCGGATTTTTATTCTGACATATCCCAAACTTTTAGCGACGTGATCAGTGTTTGTCCGCCGAAAGAAAAAGCGCGTAACAAGTCAGCATTTTTTGCAGGATAAATATTGGTTGTCAAAACTTTTTCGCCGTCATTTACAAAAACTTCAAGAGAAGATTTATCAAAAAGTATTTCGAATTTTATTTTTCCGCCATTTGAACTCACATTCATTGACTGCGTTAATTTTTTCTGGTTGATATTTTCCTTTCCCGCACGGCTTCTATCAACATAAACTTCATTTTTTGAAGCATCATATCCTATTACAGTTTCAGCAACGACATTTCCGTTTGCGTCCTTCTCTTCAGCGATCTTAAAACCGGCCATGGCATTTTCGGGCACCTGTAATTCTGCTTCTATCCAATAAGAATTTCCGGAAATATTTTGTCCGTTTAAAATATCCTGGTGGGCTCCAACAACCTTTATATTTTCAAGGTGAACCATCTTTGTTGAAAAATCAGCAAGATGATCTTTGATGACTTTTGCAGGATTTTGAAAGAGCCTTATTCCGTCTTTTGTTTCTCTTAAACTCAAATCCCTGGGGATTGACATCTGTCCTTTCCAAGGCCAGGTTTCCTGCTTCTCCGGCGGCACCATCCAGCCGATATAGGTGTGTTGTCGAGCCGGCAAATTATTCCATGGAATAGCGGCGTATAGCGCATCTCCGTGATCCACCAACAAAACCTTGTCAGCAGGATTATCGTTGGTAAAAGTTGTGCCGTCGAAATCGCCAACATAATATTCTTCGTAATCATTCTTGCTGCTGTCCTGGAATGAATTCACCAAAACCCACTTCGATTTATCGGTTCCTTCAACAGGAAGTTTTATAAAAAACGGGCATTCCCAAATGCCACCTTGTAAACCTGCATGGCCGAACGTGCTTAACAGATCCCAGTTCTTCAAATCGGCAGAAGAATAGAACTGCACTTCATTTTCCCATGGCAGTGCGACCACCATCAGCCATTTGTTTAATTGTTCATCCCACTGAACATTTGGATCACGAAAATCTTTTTTATTCAGATCAATCACAGGATTGTGTATGTAATTTTTAAAATGCATTCCGCCATCGTTGCTGTAGGCAATGTATTGCGCTTCCTTTTTAATATGCGGCTGATCGGCTGTATAAATCGCAACAATGCAACCTCCGCTATCGCACAAACCGCTGGTATTA
>Ga0157371_10002357_pt1 | contig 18080 bp, 14 predicted proteins | sample C45metaG_FD_113462 | JGI IMG/M metagenome (GOLD analysis project Ga0157371, IMG submission 113462) | Corn rhizosphere microbial communities from Kellogg Biological Station, Michigan, USA - C4-5 metaG | ecosystem: Host-associated > Plants > Roots > Rhizosphere > Soil | place: USA: Michigan...
GGGGCCGCCATGCTGCTGCTCGAGTGCGTGCCCAGCGACCTGGCCGCGCAGATCGCCCGCTCGGTGAAGATCCCCGTGATCGGCATCGGCGCCGGCCCCGACACCGATGGTCAGGTGCTGGTGATGCACGACATGCTCGGCCTCTCGCTGAGCGGCCGTACGGCCAAGTTCGTGAAAAACTTCATGGTGGGCCAACCCGACATTCAAAGCGCTATCGGTGCTTATGTCACGGCCGTCAAGAACGCCAGCTTTCCCGCCAGCGAACATGGATTCAGCGCATGATCACCGTCAATACCGTCCGCGACCTGCGGGCCGCCGTCGCCCAGGCACGTCGTGAAGGCAAGCGCATCGGCTTCGTGCCGACCATGGGCAACCTGCACAGCGGGCATGCCGCCTTGGTGACCAAGGCCGCGCAGCACGTGGACTACGTCGTGGCCAGTATTTTCGTCAATCCGCTGCAGTTCGGCCCCAGCGAAGACCTCGACAAGTACCCGCGCACGTTGCCGGCCGACCAGCACACCCTGAACACCGCCGGCTGTGCACTGCTGTTTGCTCCTGGGGTGGACGAGATGTACCCCGACGGGATGGCGGTACAGACGCGCGTCAGCGTGCCGCACTTGTCCGAGGGGTTGTGCGGCGCCAGCCGGCCTGGGCATTTCGAAGGCGTGGCCACCGTGGTCAGCAAACTGCTGAACATGGTTCAGCCCGATATCGCGGTGTTCGGCCAGAAAGACTATCAGCAACTGGCCGTTATCCGGGCGATGGTGCGCGACCTGAACATGCCGGTGCAGATCATCGGCGAGCCGACCGTGCGCGCCGACGACGGTTTGGCCCTCTCTTCACGCAATGGTTACCTGACCGCGGAACAGCGAGCCACGGCCCCGGTGCTCTACGCGCAGTTGAGTCACATGGCCATGGCCATCCGAGACGGTCGCCGCGACTATCCGCAACTGATTGCGGCTGCCCGCGAGGCGATTGTCGCCGCTGGTTTCAGGATGGATTACCTGGAAGTGCGCCGGGCGCACGACCTGCAGGAAGCGCGCGCCGAGGATCGGGAGCTGGTGCTTCTGGTGGCCGCCTACCTGGGCAGCACGCGACTGATCGATAATCTTCACCTGAATCTGGACGACCCCAGTTGAGGGTTGCTGCGCCAGGGCTGCGGGATCGGCGGTATGAAGCTGGTCGTGCCTGAACTGGCCGTGCCTAAACTGGCCGTGCCTAAACTGGCCGTGCCTAAACTGGCCGTGTCTAAACTGGCCGTGTCAAATCACATCAAGTCCGGGTAAGCTCAGGCGCAGGCAGTACAGGACAGGGCGTTTGCCGTGAATGAACCCGCCCGCCCCATGAACCGGCACACGAAAAAGACTCGCGACAGGTTTTTCAATGCAACCTGAGCGGGCTTTCGAGTGTCTATAGGCAGTTCAAAAAAAAGGAAATCCGCAGCGATGGCGTACTACCGCACTCCCCACGACGTGACAACTCTGCCCGCCTGGCAGGCGCTTGGTCAGCATCGCGAAGCCATGCAAGGCTTCAGCATGCGTGACGCCTTCAACGCTGATCCCAATCGTTTCGATACGTTCACCCTGAGCGCATGCGGGTTGTTTCTCGATTATTCGAAGAACCTGATCACCGCCGAAACCCGCGACTTGCTGGTCAAGCTGGCCGACGAAGTGAAACTGGCTGACGCGATCAAGTCGATGTTTTCCGGCGAAATCCTCAACGCCTCCGAAGGCCGTCCTGCGCTGCACACCGCCTTGCGTCGGCCGGTCGGGGACAAGCTTGACGTCAACGGCGTCAACGTCATGCCTGAAGTGCACAAGGTGCTCAACCAGATCACCGAGCTGGTCGGTCGCATCCATGACGGCCTGTGGCGCGGCTACACCGAAAAGCCGATCACCGACGTCGTGAACATCGGTATCGGCGGCTCGTTCCTCGGCCCTGAATTGGTGTCCGAAGCCTTGCTGCCCTACGCGCAGAAAGGCGTGCGCTGCCATTACCTGGCCAATATCGACGGCAGCGAATTCCACGAGTTGTCGGCCACGCTGCGTGCCGAGACCACACTGTTCATCGTGTCGTCGAAGTCGTTCAACACGCTCGAGACCCTGAAGAACGCCCAGGCCGCGCGCGGCTGGTACCTGGCCCAGGGCGGCACGGAAGCCGAACTGCATCGCCATTTCATCGCCGTGTCCAGCAACAACGCGGCGGCAGTGGCGTTCGGTATCCGTGAAGAAAACATTTTCCCGATGTGGGACTGGGTAGGCGGTCGCTATTCGCTGTGGTCGGCCATCGGTCTGCCCATCGCGATGTCGATCGGCATGGCCAACTTCAAGGAGCTGTTGTCGGGCGCCTACACCATGGACCAGCATTTCCAGACGGCCTCGTTCGAAGACAACATGCCCGTACTGCTGGCCCTGTTGGGCGTGTGGTATGGCAACTTCTGGGAGGCGCACAGCCACGCGATCCTGCCGTACGACCACTACCTGCGCAACATCACCAAGCATCTGCAACAGCTGGACATGGAGTCCAACGGCAAGAGCGTGCGTCAGGACGGTACACCCGTGACCACTCAGACCGGCCCGGTGATCTGGGGCGGCGTAGGCTGCAATGGCCAGCACGCCTACCACCAACTGCTGCATCAAGGCACGCAAATGATCCCGGCCGACTTCATCGTCCCGGTGGTCAGCTTCAACCCCGTCGCCGACCACCACCAGTGGCTGTACGCCAACTGCCTGTCGCAGAGCCAGGCCCTGATGCTGGGCAAAAGCCGCAGTGAAGCCGAGGCCGAGCTGCGCGAGCGCGGCATGCCGGAAGATGAAGTCGCCAAGCTGGCACCGCACAAGGTCATCCCAGGCAACCGCCCGAGCAACACCCTGGTGGTGGAGCGCATCAGCCCTCGTCGCCTGGGTGCACTGGTGGCCATGTATGAGCACAAGGTGTTCGTGCAAAGCGTGCTGTGGGGCATCAACGCCTTCGATCAATGGGGCGTGGAGCTGGGCAAGGAACTGGGCAAGGGCGTTTACGAGCGCCTGACCGGCGGCACCGAAGCCGTGGCCGAGGATGCCTCGACCCAAGGCCTGATCAACTACTTCCGCGGTCGCCATCGCGGTTGAGTGCCCGTGGCGGGAGCTGCAACGGCTCCCGCCCTGCCTGCCCGGTTAAACTTCCGCTGCCTTGACAGCTCCAATTCATGACCCACCCTTAACGCTTGTTGCGCCCACAACAGTCAGAAGGAACCGTCATGTTCGAGATCAGCGCCCACCCCATCGCCGACGCCGTCAGTCGCGCCGCCCAACTGAGCCATGCCGACTACCAGCGCCTCTATCGCCAATCCGTGGAACAGCCGGACACCTTCTGGGCTGAACAGGCCACGGCCTTTGTGGATTGGAGCAAGCCCTGGGACAAGGTTCAGGAGTGCGACCTGGCCACCGGCAAAGCGCTTTGGTTCAAGGGCGCAGAACTCAACGTCAGCTATAACTGCATCGACCGTCACCTGGCCGCACGGCGCAACCAAGTAGCCATTGTGTGGGAAGGCGACGATCCCAGTGAGTCGGCGCAGATCACCTACGCCGACTTGCACGCCCACGTCTGCCGCCTGGCCAATGCCCTGAAAGCACGCGGCGTGAAAAAGCACGACCGCGTGTGCATCTACATGCCCATGATTCCCGAAGCGGCCTACGCGATGCTGGCGTGCAGCCGTATCGGCGCGGTGCACTCGGTGGTGTTCGGCGGTTTTTCCCCGGACGCGCTGCGCGATCGCATCAACGATGCGGACTGCCATGTGGTCATCACCGCCGACGAAGGCGTGCGCGGGGGCAAATACATCCCCTTGAAAAACAACGTCGATAAAGCACTGGTCAACTGCCCGAACGTGGACACTGTGTTCGTCGTCCAGCGTACCCAGGGCAAGGTCGACTGGGTAACGGGCCGTGACCTCTGGTATCACGAGGCCATCGAGGAGGTGTCGGCCGACTGCCCGCCCGAGCCCATGAATGCCGAAGACCCGTTGTTCATTCTGTATACGTCCGGCAGCACCGGCAAACCCAAAGGCGTGATGCACACCACAGGCGGCTACCTGTTACAAGCGGCCATGACCCATCGCTACGTCTTCGATTACCGCGACAACGAGGTGTTCTGGTGCACGGCCGATGTCGGCTGGATCACCGGCCACAGCTATATCGTCTACGGCCCGCTGGCCAACGGCGCAACCACCCTGATCTACGAAGGGCTGCCGAACTACCCGGACGCCTCGCGCTTCTGGCAGATCATCGATAAACAGAAGGTGAACATCTTCTACACCGCGCCCACCGCACTGCGCGCACTGATGCGTGAAGGCCCCGGGCCGCTGGCCGCCACTTCGCGCGAGAGCCTGCGCTTGCTGGGCAGCGTCGGCGAGCCGATCAATCCGGAGGCCTGGGACTGGTACTTCGAGCAGGTCGGCAAGTGCCGTTGCCCGATTGTCGACACGTGGTGGCAGACCGAAACCGGCGGCATCATGATGACCCCACTGGTGGGCACACGACGCATCAAGCCTGGCTGCGCAACGCAGCCCATGTTCGGCGTGCAGCCCGTGCTGCTGGACGAGCAGGGGCAACCCATCGAAGGCCCAGGCAGCGGCGTGCTGGCCATCAAGGCCAGTTGGCCAGGACAGATCCGCAGCGTTTACGGCGACCCCCAGCGCATGGTCGACACTTACTTCGCGCCTTATCCGGGCTACTACTTCACCGGCGACGGCGCGCGCCGGGACGACGATGGCGACCTGTGGATCACCGGCCGTATCGACGACGTGATCAACGTCTCGGGCCACCGCATCGGCACCGCTGAAGTGGAAAGCGCGCTGGTGCTGCACGACAGCGTCGCCGAGGCCGCCGTCGTGGGTTACCCGCACGACCTCAAGGGCCAGGGCATCTACGCATTCGTCACCACCATGAATGGCATCACCCCGGACGAAGGCCTGCAAAAGGAGCTGCTGGCCCTGGTCAGCAAGGAAATCGGCAGCTTTGCCAAACCCGAGCTGCTGCAATGGGCCCCAGGCTTGCCAAAGACCCGCTCGGGCAAGATCATGCGGCGCATTCTGCGCAAGATCGCCTGCAATGAACTGGACAGCCTGGGCGACACCTCGACCCTGGCCGACCCCGGCGTGGTCCAGGGGCTGATCGACGACCGCCTCAACCGCTGAGCCAAAAGTACTAGTCCATGGAAATCATCCGCCGCCAGATCGAAAAGCAAGTCTTGAGCCTGACCGGGCTGGCACTCGGCCGGCTGGACCTGGAGAACCCCAAGGGCGACCCCGGTCTGTTCGGGCCGCAGGCGGTGTGTTGGCGTGTGCACGGCGACTTCACCAGCATGATGATCGGTGGGATCAGCGCGCTGATGCTGCAGGTGCTGCACCCACTCGCCCTGGCCGGGGTGTGGGACCATTCCAACTTCCGCCAGGACATGCTCGGGCGCCTGCGCCGCACCGGGCAGTTCATCTCGGGCACCACCTTCGGTGCCACGGCAGATGCCGAATGGCTGATCGAGCGGGTGCGCACCATTCACTTGAACGTGGTCGGCACCGCCGAGGACGGTCGTCCTTATGCCGCCAGCGACCCCGACCTGCTGACCTGGGTGCACGTCACCGAGGTCAGCAGCTTTCTGGCCGCGCACCTGCGCTACCGCAACCCTTCGCTCAGTGGCGCCGACCAGGATCGTTACTACGATGAAATCGCCTTGATCGCCGAGCGCCTGGGCGCGCGCGAGGTGCCGCGTTCGCGGGCGCAGGTCGCCGACTACCTGACGCGTATTCGCCCGCATCTGACCTGCAGTGCACGCAGCCGCGAGGTGATCGGTATCCTCATGGCCGCCCCGGCCCCCAGCCGCATGGCCAGGCCCTTTGGCACCCTGATGACCCAGGCCGGCATCGACCTGCTGCCATTGTGGGCCAGTGACATGCTCGGCTTCAGCCAGGGTTCGCTGCATCGTCGCTTCATTCGCGCAGGGGTGGGCAATAGTGCGCCGCTGCTGCGCTGGGCGGTGCGCGACGGTTCACTGCATCGGGCCAAGCGGCGCATGGGGATTGCGCACGACAGCGTGTAAACTGACGCTTTTTTCCCCCAGGCGTCCGGCATGTCCCACCCGATTCAGGCGCTGCGCGCCGCTCTCGCTTCACGTGATCCCCTGCTCGCGCGCCTGCACGAGCAACAAACCGACTGCTATCGGGTGTTCCATGGCAGCCAGGAAGGCGTGCCCGGCCTGACGCTGGACCGTTACGGGCCCCAACTGCTGGTGCAAACCTTTCACCAGAGCATCAATCGCGACACCTTGCTGGCCCTGCATGACACGGTGGAACGACACCTCGGCCTGCCGCTGTTGCTGGTGTACAACGACCGCTCGCAAGGTCATTCGCGGGTCGACCGCAGCGACCCGGTGCATACGCCAGCGCCCGACGCGCTGGAAGACCTGGTGGGTCACGAGTGGGGGCTGAACTACCGGGTACGCGCACGGCATGCCGGGCAGGACCCCCTGCTGTTTCTCGACCTGCGCAACGCGCGCGGCTGGGTCAAACGACACAGCGCCGGCAAAAGCGTACTCAATCTGTTCGCCTACACCTGCGGGGTCGGCCTGAGCGCAGCAGCAGGCGGGGCGCGCCAGGTGTGCAACCTGGATTTCGCCGAGGGCAATCTCAAGGTGGGCCGCGAAAACGGCGTGCTGAACCCCGGCCTGCCCGCCATGCAATTCATCCAGTCGGACTACTTCCCGGCCATCCGCCAATTGGCCGGCCTGCCGGTGGCCCAGCGCCGCGGGCAAAAGCTGCCCAATTATCCGCACCTCGAACCGCAGGCATTCGACCTGGTGTTGCTGGACCCACCGGCGTGGGCCAAGAGCGCCTTCGGCACCGTCGACCTGTTGCGTGACTATCAAAGCCTGCTCAAGCCGGCGCTGCTGGCCACGGCGCCCGACGGCGTGCTGATCTGCTGCAATAACCTGGCAAAGGTCGGCCTGGCAGAATGGCGCGAGCAGGTGCTGCGCTGCGCCGACAAAGCCGGTCGACCGGTGCGTGATTGCCAGGTGCTGGTCCCGGACGACGACTTCCCGTCCCACGATGGCCAGCCACCGTTGAAGACCCTGGTGCTGCAACTCTAGGCACATGGCATTACTGCTGAAAATTCCGTGACTTGGCAGCCCTGGTGTCGACTCGGCAGACACCGTGCCATACTTCAGGCACTTGTGAATCCGACCGATGAAGACTGCCATGCGCAAAGGACTCAAACGCACGCTCGCCGCCCTGTTGGCCGGGCTGGCCCTGTATGCACTGCTGGGTTTCGTGATCCTGCCCGGCATCGGCTTGCGCATCGCTAACCAACAGTTGGCGCAGTATTCGACCGTGCCTGCGCAACTCCAGCGCCTGGAGCTGAACCCGTTCACGCTGAAGCTGACGGCGTGGGGGCTGCAGATCGGCGAGCCAGGCGCCGAGCAGGTGGCGTTCGAACGGTTGCATGCCGACGTGCAATGGGACAGCCTGTGGACGGGCGCCCTGCACCTGCAGGCGGTCGAACTGGACGGCCCGCGCAGCGAAATCCTGTTCGACAAACAAGGGCGATTGAATCTGGCGCATCTGTTCGCGTTGCCGCCCAGCCCAACGGACACGCCAAAGGATGACAGTGTCTTCCCCCTGCGCATCGACCGGCTGCACCTTACCGGCGGTTACCTGCACTTCCAGGACCTGCGCCCCAGCGCACCGATCGACCTGCTATACGACTCGCTGAACCTGGAGCTCAAACACCTGAGCACACTGCCGGACGACCCGGGGGAAATGACCCTGGCGGCGTCCGGTGCAGACAGCGGCAAGATCGCCTGGAGCGGCCGCGTCAGCCTCAGCCCGCTGGCCTCGCAAGGCACCCTGAAGGTCAGCGACAGCCCGATGAAAGTCTGGTGGCCCTACGTGCGGGACGCGCTGCCACTGGTATTGCAGGAAGGCATGCTCGATTTCAGCACCGATTATCGCCTGGACCTCTCCCAACAGACCGATCTCAAGCTCGAACACGCCGCCCTCAGCATCAAGCCGTTCGCCCTCAGCGCGCCGGATCAACGCCCTCTGGTGCGATTGCAGCGCCTGGACATCTCCGACACCGTCGTGGACCTGGCCGCCCAGACCGTCACCGTCGGCAAGGTGCGTAGCCAGGGCCTGGAAACCTGGGCCGCGCGCGAAGCCAACGGCCAGCTGGACTGGCAGCAGCTGTTCGCGCCCTCCGCACGCACGCCGGATGCCGCTGAAAAGGCAGCACCCGCCACGGCCACCCAGGCCCCGTCCGCGACGCCGAGCAAACCCTGGCAAGTACGCCTGAGCGATGTGCAATTGCGCGACTATCGCCTGCATCTCGCCGACCGCCTGCCGGCGCAACCGGTCGCCCTTGAGGTCGGGCCGCTGAACCTCGACGTGCAGAACTTCGACAGCCTCAACCAGCGCCCCTTTACGCTGCGGCTGGACACCGGCATTGGCAAACAGGGCCAACTGAAAGCGGCTGGTGAAGTGCACTTGAGCCCGGTCAGCGCGCGCCTGACGGTCAACAGTCAGGATATCGACTTGCGCCTGGCCCAGGCCTACCTCAGCCCCTACGTCAAGCTGGAGCTGCGCAGCGGCCTGCTGGCCAGCGACCTGGAGGTGGCCCTGAGCGGCACCGAGCCGCTGGCATTGCAGGTCACCGGCCGCGTTCAGGTGGACCAACTGCACACGCTGGACACCCTCAAGGAGCGCGACTTCGTCAAATGGCAGCGGCTGGTGCTCGAAGGCGTGGATTATCGGCACGGCGATGCGCTGTCAATCGCGCGGGTCAACCTGCAACAGCCTTATGCACGCTTCATGATCAACGAGGACCGCAGCACCAATATCGACGACCTGCTGATCCCGCAGCCCGCCGACACCACCGCGCAGGCGCAGGGCAAGCCTGCCGCACCGGCCGAACGGCCCCTGGGCATTCGCGTGGGTGAAGTGGCCATCGACAACGGCTCGGCGAACTTCGCCGACTTCAGCCTGACGCCCAATTTCGCCACCGCCATCCAGCAGCTCAACGGGCAAATAGGCACCATCGACAACCGTCAGGCATTGCCGGCCAGAATCGACATCAAGGGCAAGGTCGACCGCTACGCCCCGGTGTTCATCCGCGGTTCGCTCACCCCCTTCGATCCCATGGCCAGCCTGGACATCAGCACCAGCTTCAACCGGGTCGAACTGACCACGTTGACGCCCTACTCCGGCAAATTCGCCGGCTACCGTATTCGCAAAGGTCGTCTCAACCTCGAGGTGCACTACGTCATCAAGAATGGCCAACTCAAGGCTGAGAACAAACTGCTGGTCGATCAACTGCAACTGGGTGAGCGGGTCGACAGCCCGGATGCCGTCGACTTGCCCGTGCGCCTGGCGGTGGCCCTGCTCAAGGACTCCAAGGGCATGATCTCCATCGAGCTGCCGGTGAGCGGCAACCTGGCCGACCCGCAGTTCAGCGTGATGCCGATCGTCTGGCAGACGCTGCGCAACCTGGTACTGCGTGCGGCACAGGCGCCGTTCAAATTCATCGGTGGCCTGGTCAGCGGCGGCCCGCAAGACCTTGGCAGCATCGCGTTCGCGCCGGGTGCCGACAGCCTCGGCACCGAGGCGCAACAGGCACTGAACACGCTGGCCGCCGCCTTGAAGCAGCGCCCCACCCTGCGCCTGGAAATCGAGGGCACCAGCGCCAAGAGCAGCGACGGCCCGCTGTTGGCCGAGCAGCGTCTGGAGCGTGAATACCAGAGCATCTATTACAAGATGCTGCAACGGCGTGGTGACAAGGTACCGGCGCAGGCCAGCGAACTGACGGTACCGGAAGACGAAAAGCCGGCCCTGCTGGAAGGTATCTATCGCACACGGGCCAAGCAGCAGCCACCCGCAGCATGGGAGCAACTGGACACCGCCGAACGGCAGGCCAAACTGCACGCAGCGGTCATCGCTTCGTGGTCGTCGAACTCAGCACTGTTGCGTCAATTGGGACAGGCGCGCGCCAGCCGCATCAAGGATTATCTGGTGGACGCCGGGCAGTTGGGCGATGATCGCATCTACCTGATCGACGCGAGCCTGGGTGAGGCTGAAAAAGATGGCAGCGTTGTCACTTCCATGCAGCTGCAAGCGGAGTAAACATGCGCTTCTCGATCCTACTTACCCTTCTGCTGGGCCTGGGCGTCCAGGCCCAGGCCGCGTCGACGTTGCGCTGCGCGAGCGCCATCGTTTCCTTGCAGGACACCACGGCGACGGTGGCGCGCAAGTGCGGTGAACCGGCCAGCCGCAGTGTCGTCGGTACGCGCAAGACGCCAGGCCCCGGCGTCGGCTACAGCGAAGTGCCGGTGGAGGAATGGGTCTACGGTCCGGAAAACGGAATGTACCAGTACCTGCGCTTCGTCGGCGCCCGCCTCGACAGCATTGATAGCCAACGCAACTGAGCGCTGGCCAGACATCGCGCACAAAAAAAGGCCCTGACGGTCAAGCCAGGGCCCCAGTGACCGATTCCCTTCGGTCTTCGCATGAACCTTTAAAGGTTGTGCGACGTTCGCAACTGATTACTCAGCTTTCAGGCCATCAGCAGAAACGGCTTTCACGCCTTTGATTTTCTTGGTGATGTTCACAGCGGTCGTTTTTTGCGCTTCAGTCACCGCTACGGTCGACGACAGGGAAACCACGCCTTTGTTGGTTTCGACCTTGATGTCGGTGCCAGGGATGCCTTTCTCGGTAACCAGGTCGGATTTGACCTTGGTGGTGATCCAGGTATCGGAAGTGGCTTCTTTAGCGTGTTCGACTTCAGCAGCAGCCAGCGTCATCGGAGCGGTCTGGGTAGACGCTGCGAAAGCGGCGTTGGCCATGGAAAGAGTCAGGGCGGTAGCGGTGGCAGCAGCAATAGCAAACTTTTTCATACGAGTCACTCCTGTTTTCGAAGGTCTGCAGCTTTTCTGATTTGCCGCAGGTGACAAGACTATTGCAGGCGCCATGCCAAGCTTTGCGCGACAAATAAAACCTTTAAAAACAATAGCTTACTAATCTTCGCAATAATGGCCATCGTGCATGTTGCATGGCCGCCCTGGATTTTGCGTGCAAACTGCATGTCCGCGAAACTCTGGGCAGCGCATTTCTGCGCGCCAAACGAGAAAGGGCCCCGAAGGGCCCTTTCTGCGCAGCGAGATTTACACCTCGGTGGTGTCGCCTTCTGGAACGTCCTTGATCGACAGCTTGATACGGCCGCGCTGATCGACTTCCATCACCTTGACCTTCACTTCCTGACCCTGTTGCAGAACGTCAGTGACTTTCTCCACGCGGTCTTTGCTCAGCATCGAGATGTGCACGAGGCCATCCTTGCCAGGCAGGATGTTGACGAAGGCACCGAAGTCCACGATGCGCTCGACCTTGCCCAGGTAGATCTTGCCGACTTCGGCTTCGGCAGTGATGCCGAGAACACGCAGGCGAGCCGCTTCGGCCGCTTCTTTGCTCTCGCCGAAGATCTTGATCGAGCCGTCGTCGTCGATATCGATCGACGCCTTGGTCTCTTCGCAGATGGCACGGATGGTCGCGCCGCCTTTACCGATCACGTCACGGATCTTGTCGGTGTCGATCTTCATCGCGATCATGGTCGGCGCATTGGCCGACAGTTCGTTGCGCGACTGGGCGATCACCTGGTTCATCTGGCCGAGGATATTCAGGCGCGCTTCCAGGGCCTGGCCCAGGGCGATTTCCATGATCTCTTCGGTGATGCCGTTGATCTTGATGTCCATCTGCAGCGCGGTCACGCCCTTGGCAGTACCGGCCACTTTGAAGTCCATGTCGCCGAGGTGGTCTTCGTCACCCAGGATGTCGGTCAGGATGGCGAACTTCTCGCCTTCCTTGACCAGGCCCATGGCGATACCGGCCACTGGCGCCTTCATCGGCACACCGGCATCCATCAGTGCCAGGGACGCGCCACAGACCGAAGCCATGGAGCTGGAACCGTTGGACTCGGTGATTTCCGACACCACGCGAATGGTGTACGGGAACACGTCGGCAGAAGGCAGCATCGCCTGGACGCTGCGACGGGCCAGACGACCGTGACCGATCTCGCGACGACCGGCGCCGCCCATGCGGCCACACTCACCCACCGAGAACGGCGGGAAGTTGTAGTGCAGCATGAAGGGGTCTTTTTTCTCGCCTTCCAGGGTGTCCAGCAGCTGCGCGTCACGGGCGGTGCCCAGCGTGGCAACGACCAGGGCCTGGGTTTCGCCGCGGGTGAACAGTGCCGAACCGTGGGTCTTGGGCAGCACACCAACTTCGATGTTCAGCGGGCGTACGGTGCGGGTGTCACGGCCGTCGATACGCGGCTTGCCGTTGACGATGTTTTCGCGAACGGTGCGGTATTCGATCTCGCCGAAGATGTCTTTGACTTCGCCGGACGATGGCTGACCTTCTTCACCGGAGAACTTGGCAACCACTTGGTCACGCAGCTCGCCCAGGCGCGCGTAGCGATCGGCCTTGACGGTGATGGTGTAGGCCTGCGAAACAGCTTCGCCGAACTCGGCGCGGATGCTGTTGAGCAAGGTGGTGTTGGCGGCGGCTGGCTGCCAGGCCCAGGTCGGCTTGGCGGCTTCGGCGGCCAGTTCCTTGACGGCGGTGATGACCGACTGGAATTCGTCGTGGGCGAACAGGACCGCACCCAGCATCTGGTCTTCGGTCAGCTCTTTGGCTTCCGATTCGACCATCAGCACGGCGTCGGCGGTACCGGCCACGACCATGTCCAGGCTGGAGGCAGCCAGTTGCTCGTAGGTCGGGTTCAGCAGGTAGCCGGTGCTTTCATGGAAAGCGACGCGCGCGGCACCGATCGGGCCTTCGAATGGAATGCCGGAGATCGCCAGGGCGGCCGAGGTACCGATCATCGCAGCGATGTCCGGATCGGTTTTCTTGCTGGTGGACACGACGGTGCAGACTACCTGAACTTCGTTCAGGAAGCCTTCTGGAAACAGGGGGCGGATCGGGCGATCGATCAGGCGCGAGGTCAGGGTTTCTTTCTCGGAAGGACGGCCTTCACGCTTGAAGAAACCGCCGGGGATCTTGCCGGCAGCGTAGGTTTTTTCCTGGTAGTGAACAGACAGCGGGAAAAAGCCCTTGCCTGGATCAGCCTGCTTGGCGCCTACCACGGTCACCAGTACGGTGACATCGTTGTCGACGGTGACCAGCACGGCGCCGGACGCTTGACGGGCGATACGGCCTGTCTCGAGGGTAACGGTCGACTGACCGAATTGGAACGTTTTGATAACCGGGTTCACGGTGTCCTACCTTCTTCAATGGCTCTGGGGGAACTGGTTTCTTGCGAAATTCGTGGGCGGCATGGGGAATCGGCCCCTTTCACCGTCCAGATAAAACTTGAGGCTGGAAGCCTGCCCCGTGCCGACGGGAAACCCGGCGACACAGGACAAGCAACCAACCTCATCGATACGCCCGACACGCACGTCGGCCAGTGCATCGCTGCACCTGCCGACGCCGATCGTGCCGGACACACCACTGGCCGGGCCGCTATTAGCGACGCAGGCCCAGACGACCGATCAGGGCGCTGTAACGAGTGGTGTCTTTGCCCTTCAGGTAGTCCAGCAGCTTACGACGCTGGTTAACCATACGGATCAGGCCACGACGCGAGTGGTGGTCTTTACCGTTGGCCTTGAAGTGACCTTGCAGCTTGTTGATGTTAGCGGTCAGCAGTGCAACCTGCACTTCTGGCGAACCGGTGTCGCCAGCGGCCTGCTGATAATCACCAACGATTTGAGCTTTTTCTTCAACGCTGAGTGCCATGTGGGCTTCTCCATTTCGAGGAAATCGAATCGACGATTTCCAATAGGCCAGGGATCGTTCCCTGTATTCATAAAAGAGGCATGACCGTGCCTATTGACAGCCATCCTCGAACAGCCGGTGCGCAACCGCTCACCGACCGTGTTCGGTCATTCCGACCGAATCAAGCGACGCGGCGCAATGCGCCCGTCTTCGCTCACTTCACCGATACCGATGAAGCGACCATTGTGATCCTGTACCCGCACCATGCCAAACGCCGGTGCTTCGGGGCTGCGAACCGGTTGGCCATGCAGCCAGTAGAACGCACTGTGCTCTGAAAACTGCAGCAGCGGCCAATCCTGCAAGCCGCTGTCGGAAGGCAACAGAAACTGGTCGACCGCCTCGTTGCCGCCTTCGGCATGCACCCGCTCGAGTTCCTCGAGCGTCACCGTCTGCGCCAGGCTGAAGGGGCCGGCCTGGGTCCGACGAAGCTGCGCGACATAGGCACCGCAACCCAGTTGCTCGCCGATGTCCTCCACCAGCGTGCGGATGTACGTGCCTTTGCTGCAGTCTACGGCCAGTGTCGCCGTGGTGCCTTCACTGGCCAGCAATTCCAGGCGAGCAATAGTAACAGAACGCGCGTCGCGCTCCACTATTTCACCTGCACGTGCCAGTTTGTAAAGGGGTTGCCCATCGCGCTTGAGCGCCGAGTACATCGGCGGGATCTGCTGGATCGGCCCGCGAAACTGCGGCAACACGGCTTCGATGTGCTCGCGCCCCACATTGACTGCGCGCGTCTGCAGCACTTCGCCTTCGGCATCGGCCGTGGTGGTGGTCTTGCCCAACTGCATGACCGTCTCGTAGCCCTTGTCGGAATCGAGCAGGTATTGGGAAAACTTGGTCGCCTCGCCGAAGCACAACGGCAGCACGCCGGTGGCCAACGGGTCGAGACTGCCGGTGTGTCCGGCCTTCTCGGCGTTGAGCAGCCAACGGACCTTTTGCAGCGCCGCATTGGAGGTGAAGCCCAGCGGCTTGTCCAACAGAATGATGCCGCTGACGTTGCGGCGGATACGCTTGACCTGAGCCACGGGGGAATTACTCCTTGGGCTCTTTGCCGTCAGTGTCGCTCTGGTGCAGGCTGTCCTGCGCCACGGCGCGCTCGATCAAGGCCGACAGGTGGGCGCCACGCGTCACGCTTTCATCGTAATGGAAGTGCAGTTGCGGCACGCTGCGCAGCTTCATTTCGCGAGCCAGCTGCATGCGCAGGAAGCCGGCGGCCGAGTTGAGCACCTTGATGCTCTGCGCGATGTCTTCGGCACTGTCCTGGCCCATGACGGTGATGAACACCTTGGCATGGCCGACGTCGCGGCTGACTTCGACGGCCGTGATGGTGACCAGGCCGACACGTGGATCCTTGACTTCACGACGGATCAGCTGCGCCAGCTCGCGCTGCATCTGATCGCCAATGCGTTGGGTACGGCTGTATTCTTTTGCCATGTTTCACTACCTGTAACTAGAGCGGCAAACGCCCGGTCAGGCGTGGGCCGGACCGGGCGTTGCGTTGAGAACCGGGCGAGAACGTCCCGACCGGCTCCTCGACCTCGCGGTTTAGAGGGTGCGAGCCACTTGGACTTTCTCGAAGACTTCGATCTTGTCACCGACCTTGACGTCGTTGTAGCTCTTCACGCCGATACCGCATTCCATGCCGGCACGCACTTCGGACGCATCGTCCTTGAAGCGACGCAGCGATTCCAGCTCGCCTTCGAAGATCACGATGTCTTCGCGCAGTACACGGATCGGACGGTTGCGGAAGACCACACCCTCGATGACCATGCAACCGGCGATCGCACCGAACTTCGGCGAACGGAACACGTCACGCACTTCGGCGATGCCCAGGATGTTCTCGCGAACGTCGCTGCCGAGCATACCGGTGAGGGCTTTCTTGACGTCTTCAATGATGTCGTAGATCACGTTGTAGTAACGCATATCCAGACCTTCCTGCTCGACGATCTTGCGCGCACCGGCATCGGCACGAACGTTGAAGCCGAACACGACAGCATTGGAGGCCAGTGCCAGGTTGGCATCGGATTCGGTGATACCACCGACGCCGCCACCGACCACGCGCACCTGCACTTCGTCATTGCCCAGACCGTTCAGAGCGCCCTGCAACGCTTCGAGTGAACCACGGACGTCGGACTTGAGGACGATGTTGAGCGTCTTCTTCTCTTCCTGACCCATGTTCTCGAAGATGTTTTCAAGCTTGCCGGCGTGAGCACGGGCCAGCTTGACTTCGCGGAACTTGCCTTGGCGGAACATAGCCACTTCACGGGCTTTCTTCTCGTCGGCAACCACGCTCATCTCGTCGCCTGCATCCGGGGTGCCGTCCAGGCCCAGGATCTCGACCGGAATGGCCGGACCTGCTTCCTTGATCGGCTTGCCGTTCTCGTCGAGCATGGCGCGAACACGGCCATAGTTCGAACCGACCAGCACCATGTCACCCTGGCGCAGCGTACCGTCCTGAACCAGAACGGTCGCCACCGGGCCACGGCCCTTGTCCAGACGGGACTCGACCACCACACCGCGACCGGGCGCCGACGGCGTGGCCGTCAGTTCCAGGACTTCGGCCTGCAGCAGTACCGCTTCGAGCAATTCGTCGACGCCGGTACCCTGCTTGGCCGAGACCGGTACGAACGGGGTGTCGCCACCCCACTCCTCGGACGTGACACCGTGTACCGACAGCTCGCTGCGGATACGGTCCAGGTCGGCGCCTGGCTTGTCGATCTTGTTCACGGCCACCACCAGCGGCACGCCAGCAGCCTTGGCGTGCTGAACGGCTTCGATGGTTTGCGGCATCACGCCGTCGTCGGCCGCGACCACCAGGATCACGATGTCGGTCGCCTTGGCACCACGGGCACGCATGGCGGTAAACGCCGCGTGACCCGGGGTGTCGAGGAACGTCACCATGCCACGGTCGGTTTCGACGTGGTAGGCACCGATGTGCTGAGTGATACCGCCGGCTTCGCCTGCGGCTACCTTGGCGCGACGGATGTAGTCGAGCAGCGAGGTCTTGCCGTGGTCGACGTGGCCCATTACGGTCACGACCGGTGCACGGGCGAACGCTTCACCTTCGAACTTCAACGACTCCGCCAGGGAATCCTCGAGCGCAGTGTCGCTGACCAGGGTCACCTTGTGGCCCAGTTCCTCGGCCACCAGCTGGGCCGTTTCCTGGTCCAGTACCTGGTTGATCGTTGCCGGGGTACCCAGCTTGAACATGAACTTGATGACTTCGGCAGCCTTGACCGACATCTGTGCGGCGAGATCGCCGACAGTGATGGTCTCGCCGATCTGCACATCACGCACGACAGGGCCGGTTGGGCTCTGGAAACCGTGGGCGTTGCGCTTTTTCAGCTTGGACTTGCCACGACCACCGCGACGGAAGCCATCGCTTTCTTCGTCGGTGGTACGCGGAGCGGCACGCGGGGTCGGTGCCTTTTCCTTGACCGTGGCACGGTGCGGCTGGTTCTTGCGCTCACCGTCACCGGCACCGCGACGATCGTCGGCACGCGGTTTGTCCGGACGACGCGGTTCTTCTTTCTTGCGCTCTGGTGCCGCGGCGGGAGCCGCTGCAGCCAGTTCGAAGTCGGCCACGGAGGTGGCCGGAGCCGCTGGAGCGGCGGCCGGGGCAGCGACTGCTGCCGGGGCGTCAGCCGACTTGGGCTGCTTGCGCGCTTCTTCTTCGGCGCGCGCACGCGACTCCTGCTCGGCCTTCTGGCGAGCAGCGTTCTCGGCGGCGCGACGCTCTTCCAGTTCGCGCTTCTGCTCGGCCTGGATTTCTTCCGGGCTGCGCTGAACGAAAACCTTCTTCTTGCGTACTTCTACGCTGATGCTTTTGCTACCTGCCACACGCAGGGTGCTGGTGGTCTTGCGCTGCAAGGTGATCTTGCGCGGTTCTTCCACTTTAGCCTTGTGGCTGCTTTTCAAATGAGCCAGCAGAGCCTGCTTCTCATTATCGGTCACAACTTGTCCGGCGTCGGTGTGCGGCAGACCTGCCTCACGCATCTGCTGTAACAGGCGCTCTACCGGTGCGGCGACCTCTTTGGCCAGTTCTTTCACCGTGACTTGCGTCATGCACTTCTCTCCTCAGGCCGCGTTGCTTACTCGAACCAATGGGCTCGGGCGGCCATGATCAACTTGCCGGCACGATCATCGTCGATGCCGTCGATGTCGAGCAGATCGTCTATCGACTGCTCGGCCAGGTCTTCGCGGGTAATCACGCCGCGCACCGCCAGTTCCA
>Ga0157371_10002359_pt1 | contig 18065 bp, 9 predicted proteins | sample C45metaG_FD_113462 | JGI IMG/M metagenome (GOLD analysis project Ga0157371, IMG submission 113462) | Corn rhizosphere microbial communities from Kellogg Biological Station, Michigan, USA - C4-5 metaG | ecosystem: Host-associated > Plants > Roots > Rhizosphere > Soil | place: USA: Michigan...
AAGAAAGAAGATTTTAAAATCAATCTCGACAAAAATGTATTAAGTGTAGCTGCAGAAAAGAAAGCCGAAAATGTTGAAGAAGGTAAAAAATTCAGCAAACGTGAATATAGCTACAATTCATTTGTAAGGTCATTCACATTACCTGAAAGTGCTGATCAATCAAAAATTGAAGCAGATTATACCGATGGTATTTTGAAACTTACTGTAGCAAAAAGAGAAGAAGCTAAATTTCAAACAAGAGAAATAGCTGTAAAATAATTAAAGACTGTTTTCATAAAGTAGTTAGTTTGGTTTGAAGGCCGCCCTGTTATGGGGCGGTTTTTTTTTGCAAAATAACCAAGCTGTAGCTGTAAGATATTTTAACTGACTTTTTATTAATTAACTCAAGTTGTTAGTTAGGTATTAATTCTGCCAAATGTTTCCCGCAAGATTTGTAAGTATTGCCAACAACTGATACTGATTGGTTTTTTGGTCATTTACATGCCGTTATAGATTTATGCGGGATACCGATGAATGCTTTAATGTTATCTTTTTCTGTTAAAAGTTCTCCTTTGTACATTATGAAAATATGACTTAACTTAGTACGCATAACTAAACATATATTTATCACAATTCTTAACAAAGGTACTGTGCCTATTAATCCTACGCATTACATCATTCCTGTTATGTTTCCGGTGATTTACCCATGTTTGATTATAACCTTGTTAACTAAGTAGCTTATTACAATTATTGTTATGATAAAAAAATTAGGCTTGTTTTTTATTGCCTGTTTTATTGGGGTTACCGAAGCTCATTCGCAAAATTTTATAAAGAATTTCAATTCGGTGTCGGCTTTTGTACAATTCGGCAACGGGATGTTGTTTGCTGGTGATGATGGCATACACGGACCGGAATTATGGAAAACAGATGGTACAGTAGCCGGCACGGTCATGGTGAAAGACATTTACACCGGCACAAACGGATCGGGCATAACATCTATCGGCATTTTTAAAGGCAACGCCTATTTCGCAGCCAATGATGGTATTCATGGCACACAGTTGTGGAGAAGCGACGGTACAGTCAATGGCACAATGATGGTTAAAAATGTAGGCCCTACGCCTACAGGCTACGGTTTCCAACCCAGGCTGTTTACAACTTACAATGGTCTTCTTTATTTTGTAGGAACATCCGATGGGATCACCTTTTCGCTTTGGAAAACTGATGGCACATCAAATGGTACGGTGCAGGTAACTGTAAATGACTATTCTATTATTTCACAGTTAGTAGTGGCGGGTAATAAGTTATATTTTAGCAAAAACGGGCTTTGGGCATCAGACGGTACGGCTGCCGGTACTAAACAAATCCCTGTCGATAATAACCAGATTCTTGGTATGCTGACCAATATAAACAATAATCTGGTTTTCATTACTGATGAAAACTACTACTTTCAGAACGTGAATCTTTATGCGTTGTCGCCATCAAGCAGTAAGCCTGTTCTGCTTCAGTCATTTAACCCGGGCGGTTATTCTGCCAGTACTATCGACAACATAACCGCGGTGGGATCCAACTTTTTTTTCTCCATCCGCACCAGCGGTATAGGTTCAAGCGGCACTGATGTTTTATGGACGAGTGACTGCACCCCAGCCGGTACAAAAATAGTTGGGTCATACGATTGGCCGCAGGGGCTTGCGTACAATAATATGCGCAACTTTGTCAATTTTAATAACAAATTATACTTTGCTGCTACCTCTAATGCTAAGCTATATACTTCGGATGGAACTACTGCAGGTACTGTTCAAGCTGCAAATGCTATGGTAGACTACAATATTACACCCGTAGTATCAAACGGTAAATTATTTTTTAGCAGTCAGGGCGCATTATGGAGTTACAACGGCACTACAGCCAGTCAGGCCATCAATCAGCCAACTCAGCCTCAAGGTTTGTTTGATGGCAACGGCCATCTTTACTTTACAATTAATTCAAATTATCCCGTAGGGCTTTGGAATAATGAGCCGGCCGGACAGTTGCAAGTTAGCATGAAACAACAAAAACTGGTTAATGGAGCTACATCAGCTATTGCATCAAAACCAGATAGCGTGGTGACTAATCAGGTAAATCTGACCAATACAGGTAACAATGCACTTGTTTTTAGCGAAATAAGTGTTTCGGGAGCGTCCTTTTATGTAAATGGCACTCCGCCCCAAACTTTACCGCCGGGCGGGCAAACAAGTTTTAACCTGTTATATTCGCCACTTAAGGCCGAACAGGTTGGCGCGTTGCTAACAATAAAAAGTAATGATAACAGCGGAGAAACGGACTTTATATATAATTTAAACGGCACGGCGTCTGGTACAGTGATGAAAACGCCCGTAGTTCCTTCCGGGGGGCTTAATAAAGAGATTGTTTTTGCCGACAGCAATGCCGCTTTTACCTTATCAAATAATGTCATCAGCGAAAAGTTACCTGTAAATACCTCAATAGGAGCTTTCGGGGTGACTAATGGCTCCGGATACCAATACCAGTTGGTAGCAGGCAACGGTAGTGCCGATAACGGTAGTTTTACGATAGTAAACGGAACGTTGCAATCTGCCTCAATCTTTAATTTTGCGATCAGAAATACATATTCTATCCGGGTACAGGCTACCATGGGAACCTCAACTATTCAAAAAATATTTGCAATCAAGGTAAGCAATCAGCAGGCTAACCTGGCAGAAGCCTGCGCCAAATCATTTCAAAATTTAACCTATTCACTTAATGATGCAACTTACGCAGGTACCCGTATCGTTGCAGTGGGAACGGGTGGTGTAATCCTTAAGTCGGATGATGCAGGGCAAACCTGGAAAAAAGTAAATAGCGGTATAACGAATGATTTTTACAGGGTACAATTTACCAGCAGTAAAACAGGGTACATATCGGGCCAGTCGCCACCGATGCTTAAAACCGAAGACGGCGGAAATACATGGTTTCCGCTTACCTGGCCGCCAAGCCCGCAATATGCGTCAGGTTTTACAAATATGTATTTCGCTTCTGATTCGGTTGGTTATGTAGTTACAAACAGTAATGCATACAATCCAAGTTCGGTATTCAAAACAACCGACGGCGGACATAACTGGAATCAGCTTTCCTACACCAATTATGAAAGTAACTTTTACGGCGTATGGTTTACCGATAAAAATACAGGCTTTATCTGCGGTTCATCCGGTACGCTTGTGCGCACTACCGACGGTGGAAACACATGGCAGGCTATCTCTGTAAGTGCGGTGGGATCAAGTACAGCCTTTAGTAACATCACCTTTGTTAGCGCTAAAGTTGGTTATATGACCAGTAACAGCGGCGATGTTTTGCAAACAACAGATGGCGGCAACACATGGGCACGCAGCGGTGTTCTGCAATCAGATGGAATAGTAGACCGTATCTACTTTCGCGATTCAAACAACGGTTATGCGCTGGCAGGATTTAATAGTGCTTACTTATATGTAACTGCCGATGGTGGGCATACCTGGACAATGCAAACTGTTGGCCAGGCAGGTGTATTTACTGCACTGGCTTTTGATAACAAAGGTACAAATCTTTGCTTGGTGGGGCATGCTGACGGATTGGGAGCAACTGCGCAGCAAGGAAGCGTTATTTACACTGGCAGCGGCAAAGGCACATGGGTACAACAATCTTATATTGGCAATAGCACTTATGTTGCGGGCAATCTGTTTGCTAATGGTACCGGGTATGTTTTTGGTAGTACAAGTTTAAAGACCACGGACGGTGGCACAACCTGGAAGCCGATGAATATCAGTATACCATATGGTGATTATTTAACAACCGGTGTTTTTTTAAATGCCGATACCGGTTTTTATGCAGATGATTATAACCTTTATAAATCAACAGACGGAGGCAATACCTGGGTGTTAAAAAACAAAGATACAACCACACCTGTTGCAGTACCTGTTACTTTTTATAATTCAAATTTAGGCTTCTACGCAAATGGGCAAACACTATACCGGACAAATGACGGCGGAGATACATGGTCTCCTGTATTAAAGCCGCTTGGTTTGGGCCTTCGAAACATCAGCATTGCCGATCGGCTTACAGTTTATACCACAGGTATTGGGATGCCTCTTTATAAATCTACAGATGGAGGGAATACCTGGAAATCGACAAATTTTCAAGACGATCAGATTATACTTTCCTTGCATTTTTTTGATGCATTAACAGGGCTTGCAGGGGGAGTTAAGGGCCTTTTGCTGCGAACTACCGATGGCGGCCAAACCTGGACACAACTAACTACGTCAATGCAGCTGGATATTATGAATATGCAGTTTGTTGACAATATGCATGGTTATGCATATACCGCATACGATGAAGGACAAGGGGGAACGCAGATATACGAAACCGTAGACGGAGGCCTAAACTGGTCTCAGATACTTCAACCTGGAAATGGATATGGCTTCCCGAGCTTCCAGATAAATGACGGACAGCTGTTCATTGCTGGATATAGCGGCTGGCTGATGAAATTGAACAATATAAGCCTGCCGCCCGTAAATGCAGGTTACATTGCCGGAGATACAGTTGTTGTTTCGGGGATAAAAACAGCTTATACGGTTGCAGCAGTACCAAACACCTATTACAAATGGAATATTTCAGGTGCTCAGTTTGTAGAGTACCATAATAACCAAGTCATCGTATCATGGAAAAACGGTGGCAAATATACATTACAAGTTACACCTTATAACAACTGCAGCAACGGACAAAGCAGAACAATAGCCGTTGATGTAGAAGATATGCCGGCTCCGGAGATAACCGGTCCGGATACAGTGGCAAATTATGCCGCTAATATAATTTATTCCACTCCTGTGAGTACAAACTCTTTTAGCTGGACGGCAACCAACAATGTTAGTATTAAGTCATCATCTAACCAGGCTACTGTTAACTGGGGCAAGCCAGGTAATGGCCTGGTTACAGTTGTAGAAACCAGCAAAGCGTTGAATACGCAAAAATCCTCCGTTTTGAATGTTGTTATACAGCAAGGGAAAGTAGCCTTACCAGACAGTAATTTTATGGTTTCTGTTACCAGTGCATCATGTCGGGGCAGCGCGAATGGCTCTATTGACATCAAAGCCCAGGATGTATTAAACTACACAGTTACAGTCACCGGCCCAGGCGGCTTTACAAAGAATCTTTCCTTTACTGATAACCTAACTATTAATAGCCTTGATACAGGCGTGTATAATATATGTATTGGTATATCCGGAAATAGTACTTTCCAACGGTGTTACTCGGTAAACGTAACCGAGCCAAAGTTACTTTCGGCTTATTCGGTTGTTAATCAAACTTCACGGACAGTAACTATAGATTTGGCAGGGGCTAATACCTATTACATTAATCTTAACGGAAAAACTTATCAAACAAATGCCAGCCAAGTAAATCTACCTTTGAATAACGGTGCCAATCAGCTGCAGATTCAGACTGATAAGGCCTGTCAGGGCGTTATACAAAAGGTAATTAATATGGATGTGATTACCGTTTACCCTGTACCATTTATCGATGTATTGAATATTGACCTGGGTGGGAGCAAGGTATCAACTGCAGGGATAACTATTAGCGATTCATTTGGCAAAATAGTTTATAATAAACAAGCCGCAAACAATAATGGTAAATTGCAAGTGTACGTGCCAAATTTTATGATCGGTACCTATGTGCTAAGGGTTACTCTTGGCTCTACCTCAGTTATATTTAAAGTATTAAAACAATGAGATATTCATTTTTACTTATAGTATTAAGTTTATTAATAGCCGGTTGCACCGGAAAACATACAGACAATGTATCACCCACACCACCGGCACCAAAGAGTGCTATATTAGTGTTTCCGGCTCAGAACGCGGTTTGTGTATCAGGTGCGGTAGTTTCGCAATTGAACAGCACGATTCAATTTCACTGGAACGATGGTGGTAATTCCGATAGTTATACAGTTGTTGTTAAAAATTTGCTTACAGGCGATACGCTGGCTACAGCTGCGGCGGGTAACAGTGCAAACGTGATAGTTAGCCGGAATACGCCTTATTCATGGTATGTTGTTTCCAAATCTAACCAAAGTAGCAGTACTGCCAAAAGCGAAACCTGGAAATTTTATAATTCCGGGGATGGAATAACAACTTATGCACCTTTTCCAGCCGATAATTTAAGTCCTGCAATGGGGCGGATAATTACTGTGCCATCATCAGGCGGAATTACATTGAGTTGGCAGGGCGGCTCTGTCGATAATGACATAGTTGATTATGATTTATATTTTGGAACAACGGCATCAACCCCGCTTTATAAAAGCCACATCAAGTCGCCCACTATAAGCAATGTAAGTGTAAATCCCAGCACTACCTATTACTGGAAAATCGTTACCCGCGATAGTAATAATAATACCTCGACTTCGGATGTGGCGGAGTTCAAGACAAATTGATGCGCGGTGTAAATCCTTAAACCCTTTCCTGCCTTGCCACGATGGTCACGGATATTCGTTTTTACTTGTTTTTTTTCTAACGTGCTGTTAATCTCCTTGTAGATGGTTTACAATTTGATTGCTCTATTGGGGAGCATATCGTAAGATTTGACCACAATATCACATACATGCCAGTTTGAAATCCAAAGACCGGCAAATCAAGCGGAACTCGAACTTGCAGATGAGTCATATGAAATAATGTCAGTAGAGTAAAAAGACGGAAATACTGTGGAGTTTTCCAGATTACTTTTTTTTTGTTCAATTGTAAACGGGAGGCTGCCATTTTTACCTATAACCCAAGTTGGTTATGTAAGAGAATCAATTTTGCAACAAGTATAACCGTTGGATAGTGTTTAAAATGAGGCTTAAGGTGTTTAACAGCCAGCGAGATCTGATTTTCAACCGCTCTTTTTGAAATAGATAGTCGTTCGGCAATCTCGGTGTTACTTAATTGATTTACCCTGCTTAAAAGGAATATTTCTTTACATCGCGGAGGTAGTTTATCGAGCAATTTATCCAGGTCGGTGCTTAGTTCGTTAACTTCAAAACTGGTTTCGGCGCGATTGTATACAACACTTAAGTCATCCAGCTTTTCGTAATCTGCGACATATTTTACCGGCGAGGTATTGCTTGCTTTTATAGCGTTATATACACGGTATCGCGCGGATGAGGTCAGGTAGTTTTTAAATGTAATGATTTTGAGCGCATCCCGCTTTTCCCAAATATTAACAAATATGTCGTTTACAATGCCCATGCAGGTGTCGGTATCACGCAAATAAGAAAAAGCTTTTTTATAAACCAGCGCCCAGTAACGATCATAAAGCAGGGTAAACGCCTTTTTATCATTACGTTTCACCGCGGCAAATAAATCTTCATCTGATTGTTGAGTGTAGTTCATTTAAAAGAATCCGGGCTAAGCTTGAACTATGCAAGGTAATAACAAAGTTTTATTGTTGAGGGATAGCTGGGTGTCATTTTGGATGGTTTGCAAAAAATCTAAAAAAAATAAAAAAGGTGTGTGAGTTATTGCCGCGGGAGTTGTCTGTACTAATAACCGTTATACCCATGTTGTACCAGGAATTTAAAGAATTATACGAGCGTTGCACGTCAGGTAACTGTACGCCCGAAGAGCAAAAATTATTTGAAGAATATCGCGATCGTTTCGATTTATCGGATATGCCCTGGATCCCGGATTTTGGTGACAGAGCTGAAATTGAGAAACGCCTGAAAACAGATCTGCAAAACAGGCTATCTAAAAACCAGATAAAACCTCTTATCAGGATCCGATGGTGGGCCGCAGCGGCTGTTATTTTTGCTCTTGGTGGATTATTTGTTGTCAGTAAGCATTTCGACAGAACTACTAAACCTCACGAAATTGCATCCAATGGAAATATTGTTAAACCGGGCAGTAATAAGGCCATATTAACGCTTGCGGACGGAAAGCAAATTATCCTTGATGGTTTGCGCAAAGGATACTTGTTTACACTTAATGATGTTGCCGTTAATAACGATATCGATAGCAGCCTGACCTATCAGAAAACCACTGCCCGAATCTCCCGTTCGTCACAGTCGTACAATATATTATCAACGCCCTTAGGTGGAAAATACCAGCTTACACTGGCCGATGGTACGAAGGTCTGGCTAAATGCCGGTAGTACCATTAAGTTTCCGATAAATTTCACGAGCAGGGAAAGAGTGGTTGAGCTATCTGGCGAAGCGTATTTTGAGGTGGCCCATGATAGAAACAGGCCATTTAAGGTGTCGGGTGCCGGCCAGGTGGTGCAGGTGTTGGGTACTCATTTTAATATCAACGCTTACCAGGACGAAAACGCAGTTAAAACCACCCTGCTGCAGGGGAGCGTTAAAGTTTATGGAAAAAATCAAACTCCGGGGGTTCTTCCTGAAATCATTATAAAACCCAATGAACAAGCTGTTTTCAAAAACGACCGGTTATCAAAAATAACTGTTGATGCAGAAGAGTTTGTGGCCTGGAAAAAGGGCGTGATCTTATTTAAAAATGCAGACATTCATGATGTAATGCGCAAAATTTCCAGGTGGTATAATGTTGAGGTGGAATATCAGGGCCAGTTGGGTAATGATACCTACAACGGTGAGATCCCCCGGAACGCGGCTTTTTCTGAGGTGCTGAAAATCCTGAAACTTGATGATATTAATGTAAAACAAAACGGGCGAAAGCTTATCGTTTCTCAATAGCCCCTGCATCATCCTATAAAAACCAATACCAATTATTAACCTCAAAACCCAATTTAAGATGAAGAAAACAGATACTTAAAAGCTCCCTTTAAAAATTCTCATCCATAAAAAATGCCGGAAGTGCTTCCAACACTGCCGGCAGGCTCCGCTTGCGCGGTAGTTTCTGGATCAGAGATTAATAGAAAACCAGCACAGTTCAATTTTAATCAAACCAAAAACCTAACGAAACTATGAAAATTAATCTACGTAGTTTGAAAAACTGCGAATTTCTGTTTTTAAGTCGAAGAACATTTTTAGTGATGAAGCTAATTATTTTGTTAACCATCGCTTTTGCTTTACAGGTTAAAGCGGATGTGTTCGCCCAAAAAATCACCCTGTCCGAAAACGGGGTATCGCTCGAAAAAGTATTAAAAGATATCAATAAGCAAAGCGGCTATACTTTCTTTTATAAAAATAAGTTGCTGCAAAATTCTCCATCAGTATCTATCAATGTTAAAGATGCCGATATTAAAGAGGTACTTGATATTTTATTAAAAGGTCAGGCGCTTTCATACAGTTTTGCCGAAAAAACCATTGTCATTAAGGGCAATGGTGAAACCATTGAACCGGATCTCAATGAAAATAAAGCGGTCATAGCTAATATTGAGGTTAAAGGAACCGTGGTAGATGAGGCCGGCAGACCTTTACCTGGTGCTTCGGTAAAAATTAAGGGCACAGGGCAGGGGATGACCACCAATGAGAAAGGCGAATTTGCCTTTAAAAACATTCCTGACAACAGTACGCTGGTCATCTCTTTCATCGGTTACACCACAAAAGAAGTTAAAGCAGCGAAAGACCTGGGGATTATTGCGCTTGTTCCTGGTACAGGCTTGCAGGAAATTGTTGTGGTAGGTTACGGAACTCAGCGCAAAGAACGCGTAACGGGTTCAATAGTATCTGTAGGTACAAAAGAACTGCAGCAAAGCCCTGTTGCTAATTTAAGTAATGCGTTGGCCGGCCGCTTGCCAGGCTTGCTAACCATCCAAAACAGCGGTGAGCCGGGTGCCGATGGTTCGTCTCTGAACATCAGGGGCTTCGGTACGACTAACAATTCGGCTCCCCTGGTTTTGGTTGATGGTATCCAAAGGGACTTTAGTGGCATAGACGCCAATGAGGTAGAAAATGTAAGCATCCTTAAAGATGCGGCTTCAACCGCTATATATGGTATCCAAGGCGCTAACGGAGTTGTACTGGTTACTACCAAACGCGGAAGGATCGGCACATCGCGTATCTCGGCAACGGCGCAAAACGGCTGGCAGTCACCAACTTCCTTACCGCAGTATGTTGATTCATACACTGGCCGCAAGCTTTATAAAGAAGGTCTGATAAACGATGGCCTGTTTGCCGATACCAACGCTTACACCGATGCTTTACTGAATAAGTATCGTGATCGTACCTATCCGGCCTACCAATATCTGTACCCTAATGTTAACTGGACAAAAACAATGCTAAAGCCGTTTTCATACCTCTCGCAAGGCAATTTGAACGTTACGGGTGGTACCGAAAAAACAAGATATTTTATCTCGTTATCGTATTTGCAGCAAAACGGTTTGTATAACTACGAAGACGCGGTAAGCCAGTACGATATCCAGGCCATAACCCATAAATACAACTTCCGGTCGAATATTGACCTGAACCTTACCAAAAACCTGTCGATGGAACTGAATCTTGGTGCTATTGTTTATGATAGAAATTATCCCGGGGCAAATGCCTCACAAATATTTAATGATATCAAACAAACACCCGCATGGTATTATCCAATAACCAATCCGGATGGTTCGCCGGGTGCCGCGCCCAATACTAATCAATCACCGTATGTTGATCTGACACAGTCAGGTTATCAACGAAACTTTGAAACCGCCCTGCAATCTACCGCTGGTTTTAAATGGGATTTAGGCTGGCTGACAAAAGGTTTGAGTACACGTGTCCGGTTATCATTTGATAATGATAACTTCCGAAATGTAAACAGACCGTTATCCAATATCACTTACCAATATTTATTGAACCAGGGAGTTGCCGATACTGAGACCGACCTGGCAGCTAATGGCCATTATGTGATTGTAAATAATGGTACCGGTACGCTTGATTACCAGGTGAACGCCAACGGATCACGACGCACTGTATTGGAAGCTTATATGAACTACGACCGCGATTTTGGCAAGCATTCGGTAAAAGCGATGGCTATTTACAACCAGTCAAGCTTTTTTGATGCTGTGGGTGGTGGTGTAGGAAACGCGAGAGCCGGGTTACCCTACAAATACCAGGGTGTTTTAGGCCGCGCTGCCTACGCTTATGATGACCGTTACCTGGTTGAATTTAATTTTGGCTATAACGGATCTGAAAACTTTGCCGAAGGGCACAGGTTTGGTTTTTTTCCTGCTGTTTCTGCAGGTTGGATAGCATCAAACGAGCATTTTATTAAAGATAACCCCTCGCTTAGCTTTATCGATCAAATTAAATTGCGCGGATCATACGGTATTGTTGGTAACGATAAAATAGGGTCAAGCCGGTTCCTCTACTTAAGTTCATGGGTAACCGGCGACTCATATAGATTTGGGTTTAACAGCAATGGAAATAGCTACACCGGTTACCTGGAAGGTCAGGCTGGCAATACCTTATTAACCTGGGAACGCTCAAAGAAAATAAACCTGGGCCTTGACCTGAGTTTATGGAAAGGGATGTTCTCACTTTCGGCGGATGTTTTTAAAGAACGCCGCAATAATATCCTGGCTACCTCGCAGTTGATCCCCTCTTTTATAGGCTTGCCGCAAATACCGGCGGTTAATGCGGGCATAACAGATAACCGGGGGTACGAGATTTCGCTAAGCCACAGGCACGAGTTTGGCAAAAAACAGGGATATAGTATTACAGTTAATTATGCCTATGCCACCAACAAGATCCTTTTTTATGCCCAACCCGATTATCCCGGTCGCGAATGGCAGGCTTTAAAAGGTACGAGTATCAACCAAATTTACGGTTACACCGCCCTCGGATTGTTTAAGAGCCAGCAGGATATTGATAACAGCCCTTCGCAAGCCAGCCTTGGTGTTACCAAACCGGGTGATATTAAGTATAAAGACCTAAATGGCGACAATGTGATCAACAGTTTAGATGCCGGTTTTCTTCCCGGAAAGGTAGCCAATCCCAAATCGCAGTTTGGTGTCGCGCTGGGCTATCATTATGCCAATTTTGATATAAGTGTCCTGTTTCAAGGTGGTTTAGGCGGCTCTACTTTACTGTCGGGATCAGGGGTTTATGCCTTTTCGCGCTTTGCCAGTTCGCTGGTACAGGTGGTTGATAACCACTGGGTAGCCTCAAATCCCGATGCCAATTATATGTTCCCGCGTATTTCATCGGCCGATAACGTGAACAATCAGCAAGCTTCCACCTTTTGGGTCTATTCATCAAATTACCTGCGCTTAAAAACCGTTGAACTGGGCTATACCTTACCCACAACATGGATGAAAAGGATAGGAATAGAGAACGCCCGCGTTTTTGTTAATGGCATTAACCTGTTAACATGGAGCAAGCTAAAAGATTTCAATTTCGATCCGGAAATTGGTAACAATGGTACTGGAACTTATCCGCAGCAAAAAGTGATCAACGCGGGTTTAAGATTTACATTTTAAAATATTAAACATGAAAAGCAACAAACTCATATACCTGTTTTTAATTGCCTGCATTTCTGTGGTTTCCTGCAAAAAATATCTTAATGTCGTACCAACAGAGCTGGTTACGCAGGATGCTGTTTTTAATAATATCCAAAATGCCGAAGGTGCCTGGAACCATTTATACGCATCGCTAAACAATAATGATATACAGTTCATTTACGGAGGGGGAACAGCTTTAGGGGCCTGTACTGATGAATGTAAAAACCATTGGGAAAATGTACCCGAATTGCCGTTTAATTCAGGTGCCTGGAACGCTACCAATAACTCACTCGATATCTGGGGCAGGGCTTACCAATATATCCGTTCTGCAAATATCTTCCTGGCAAGTATTGATAAAACCCCCGTCCCGGCTTCGAGGAGTGATTACTACACGCCGCGCATTCCGCTTTACAAGGCGGAAGCGAGGTTTCTGCGCGCTAATCAATATTTTGAATTATTCCGAAGATACGGCGCCGTCCCTTTAATCAATACAGTTTTAGCCACAACAGATCCGGCTGCCACCACCACAACAAGAAACACCGTTGAGGATGTGGTTAAATTTATCACCTCAGAATGTGACGCCATTGCGGAAATTTTACCGGTAAATTATGCCAGTGGCTCAGCAGATTATGGGCGGATAACCAAGGGCGCCGCGTTAGCATTAAAGGCCCGTACTTTACTGTATGCAGCCAGCCCGTTATTTAACGGAAACACTATGTACGCCGGTATTAAAAATGCCGATGGAACGCAGTTATTTCCTCAGGCCTATGACAACAATAAATGGCTGCTGGCTGCCAACGCAGCCAAAGCCGTGCTAAACCTGAATACTTATTCACTATCCAATCCCAACCCAACAAACCCTGTTGATAACTATGCGCAGTTGTTTTTTACCAGAAATTATGATGAGATCATATTGCCATATATTATGGGGAACAACAGAAATTTCGAAGGTAATTATTTACCTAACGGCCGCGATGCCAATGCCGTTAACGGAAACGGAAAAATGAGTGTATTCCAGGAATTAGTTGATTCGTACGAAATGAATAATGGCAGGCCAATAACAGACCCTCAATCAGGTTATCAAGCTACGGGCTTTTGGAATGGCCAGTTATGGGACGGTGTAAGGAATACGCCTGTATCCAATATATCAAATATGTATAAAAACAGGGATCCCCGTTTTTACGCTACTATATTTTTTCAGTACGACGTTTGGAATTACACCAACAATGCGAGGCCTTTAAAATTTGCCTGGTTTGGCAATAACGGCGGTGGTTGCGACGGCTGGCCTAAACCTGGTACCAACTGCGAAACAGGTTACAACTGGCGTAAATGGGCCGATCCTAATGTTAATTTAAAAGGTGGCGGCGATGCAAACCGTAACTTTCCGATTATCCGTTTGGCCGAGATATATTTGATTTATGCTGAGGCTATGAATGAATATTTAGGTGCGCCAAATAGCGATGTATATAACGCTGTAAACGCCGTACGCAGCCGGGTATCTATGCCGGGCTTACCCATCATCGCTTCTGATAATACAAAAGAAGGTATGCGGAAAAGGATCCAAAATGAAAGACGTGTGGAGTTTGCCTTTGAAAATCAGCGTTTTTGGGATGTTCGCCGTTGGTTGATAGCTAAAACTGTAGACAATGGCAATATGCACGGCATGAACGCGAGACCTACACCTGGCGAGCTGAACTCTACCGGCTTAGATCCTAATAGTGAAGCTGCAGGTGTTGCGGTGTTTTATAAAACGGTGGTAGATCAAACCCGTGTTTTTGCCGACAGGCATTACCTGATGCCAATACCTCAGACCGAGATTAATATCGACCCGGCACTGGTACAAAATTATGGATGGTAACCTAAACCCTTATATCGGCTGACTTGCTCTTACCTTCGGTTTTCAAATAACGCTGTGTAAAGATAAAGCCAGGACGGCTAACTAAAGCGGTTGTTTTGAATAAGACAATCGCTTTAGCCTGGCCGTTGATAAGCGAAAAGTAAACGGCAGGATACCTGTTATCAATTTTAAGTCACCCTTGTTTTTTAATATCAAACAAAACCGGATTCTTTAAACCGGAAAGCTATTGTATGCCCGTTCACAACTGCTCGTCAGCTAAATAAATACATTATCTGGCCGGATACGCCCCCGTTCAGCTCTTATGATTATTCCTGATCACAGTTTTAAAGTTCACTTATATGCTAATGTCCTACAAACATAAAACAATAACATTTTTTAAGCTATTAGCCTGCTACCTAATCTTTTTTGCAAGTAACTCATATGGTCAAAATGATAATCAATTAACGCCCGACCCAAAAGCTGTTGTGCAATCCGGGAACGTGCGGTTTACCGTTCTTACAGATCAACTAATAAGATTACAATGGGGGCAGCCCGCAAGTTATGATAACAGGGCCTCGCTGGTTGTGGTTAACCGTAAACTGCCTGTTCCTGAATTCAGCACGCGGACGGAAAACAAATGGTTTTACCTAAAAACCAAGAAGATTGAGCTTGCCTACAAAATTAATTCAGGAGTATTTGATAGCACCAACCTAAAGATCCGTTTTTTGAATGCTGATACGGTATTGTGGAAGCCGGGGCAAAAACAAAAATTCAATTTAAAAGGAACTTCCCGCACCTTAGATGGGCAAGACGGTGAAATGAACCTGTACAGTAATCAAAAACTCCAATTGGAAGATGGTATCCTTTCGCGGGATGGCTGGTTTTTTCTTGACGATTCTCAATCCTTAAGATTAGATGACTCTGACTGGCCCTGGATAACCGCTCCTGGTGCCCCAAAATTGGATTGGTACTTTCTGAGCTATGGTGATGATTATAAATCCGCGTTATTGGATTTTAGCAAAATTGCAGGTCACGTGCCTATGTTACCACGCTATGTATTTGGTTACTGGTGGTCGAGGTATTGGAGTTACTCGGATAACGAGCTTCGGGAACTGGTGCAAAACCTGAAACGATTTGATGTACCTACTGATGTTTTGGTGATAGATATGGATTGGCATACCAGGGGCTGGACAGGTTACACCTGGAACAAAAACCTTTTCCCCGATCCAGGCAACTTTTTGAAATGGGCAAAGGACAACCATTTAAAAACCACATTGAATCTCCATCCGGCAGATGGTATCCAACCAACAGAACAAAGTTATAATGATTTTGCTGCCTATATAAAGACCGATTCCTCCCAAAGGAAAGCTATCCCGTTTGAAGCATCAAACAAAGTGTTTATGCGTGGCTTATTTGATATCGTATTAAGACCAATAGAAAAAGCCGGCGTTAATTTTTGGTGGCTGGACTGGCAACAATGGCCAAACGATAATAAGATCCCCCAACTAAGTAATACATGGTGGCTTAATTATACATTCTTTACCGATAAGGCAATGCATAGCCAAAACAGGCCGCTGTTGTACCATCGATGGGGGGGATTGGGCAACCACCGTTACCAGATTGGATTTTCGGGAGATACTTTCATGTCGTGGGAATCACTGGCTTATGAACCCTATTTTACAAGCACTGCATCGAACGTTTTATATTGCTATTGGAGCCATGATATTGGCGGGCACATCCTCAAGGGAAACGAAAAAGGGGTAGAGCCTGAACTTTATACACGTTGGTTGCAATATGGTTGCTTTAGCCCCATTATGCGAACACATTCTACTAAAAACGCAGCTATCAAAAAAGAGATATGGAATTTTGCTCCGGAGTATGCTACAGCACAACATGATGCCATCAGGCTGCGTTACGCGCTCGTGCCCTACATCTATACAATGTCGAGGAAAACGTTTGAAACCGGCATCGGGCTTTGCCGGCCAATGTATTATGATTATGCGAAACAGCCGGAAGCTTACAGCTATAAGGAAGAGTACATGTTTGGCGATAATATGCTTATCAGGCCAATTACAACACCATCTAAGGATGGCTTCGCCACAGTTAAAGTTTGGTTGCCGAAAGGAAATGATTGGTATGAGTGGTCTACAGGAACTTTGCTAAAGGGAGGGCAAATACTTGAACGTTCATTTTCGATTAACGAATACCCGGTATATGTAAAAGCCGGCTCGGTAATACCCATGTACAATAATCAAATTCAAAATCTGGACAAAAATCCGAATAACCTAACGCTGGGAATATTTCCGGGAGGTAGCGGTAATTTCCAGGTTTACGAGGATAACGGAAACAATAAAAATTATAAAAACCAATTTGCCAAAACTAACATAGCGTCACAGCTCGACGACAAAGAGCTGATTGTGAATATAGCGCCTACTGTGGGCAATTATCAAGACATGGCCAAACGGAAAAAAATTAAAATAAAGCTATTTGGTACCCAGCCGCCGTTAAAGGTATCGATGAACGGCAAACCTCTGCAATTTAATCCTGATAGCCGGGATGGCTGCTGGAATTATGATGGCGACAATCTATGTTTAAATATTTTGCTTCCTGACCAGAGCTGCAAGGTTGCAAGGCAATTACGCATAACCTATAACGAGGCACCAGGAACCTTGACAACTGCAGGGCTTGTAGAGAAGTTCAAACGCTTGTCGATGATAACATCTGTATTAAAAAATGGCGACAATGGTAATGATGGTATTTATATTCCGAAAAATCTTGGTTTTGCGGAGGAAACTAATCGCTTACTGAGTTATCATCCAATGAATTTCGCAAACTATTTAGAGAATTTTGAGCGCTATTATAAACTTATCCCAGAAGAAATTAGGTTGCTTAAGCAGGTTGGTGAGCAGGAGAGGAAGGATCTCATAAAATTACTCCCGTAGGTTCAATAGTTAACGAATATTGACATATAGCTGCGGTTCGATTAATGACGGTTTAGATATTTCAAATTTATCTTATTTATTAAAATAAAGCGGCAAACAGTGTTAGGTCATCTGAAAAAAACGTTTGTATAGCAGACGGGTTTGAGTACCATTTTAGGCAAGTTGTCAATTCATTGACAACTTTTTTTATGCTTTTATTAATTGCGGATAGCCGACCCTGCCTCGTGGGATAATCACTTAATCTGTTTGTTTTAACCGGGGCTCTGTTTAGTTCGCAATGATTGATCCACATGGGATGGACAGTATTAACGTTAATTCTGATGTTAATGATAACTGGCCTACCGTGGAGCAAACATGGCTTTATAGATCAGCTCTAAAAATTTCTAATAATATTTAGAGCCTCACAAATGTCTAACTATAATAGGCCATGAAAAAAATCACGACCTTGTTTTGTTTACTGCTTCTCAAAACAAATCACCGTCGCCCAAAGCTGGCAGGACATCGTCCTGCCGAATCGACCAAATATTTGAATGCTACTGTACTGACGAGCCCGGCTGCCAACTAATGGCGGCCAGGCAATATCGTAGGCTGGGTAGCCCTTTTAAATAATAGAATAATTTGGTTAGGAATATCCTTGATTTGGTTAAAACGGTACAACTTGTGATACAGACCTTTGTGCTACTAAAAAAATTAAGCAAATGGAAAGTCAAGATCATAATCAACTGATCGCGCTGGTAACCGGTGCTAATCAGGGTGTAGGGAATGAAATTTCTAAAGCGCTTGCCGCTAACGGCTATATTGTTTATTTGGGTTCCCGTAACCTGGAGAACGGCAAAAAGGCAGCTGCCGAGATTGGCGATAATGCAAAAGCAGTACAGCTGGATGTCACACAGCAGGAAAGTATCAATGCGGCGGTAGCT
>Ga0157371_10002360_pt1 | contig 18064 bp, 16 predicted proteins | sample C45metaG_FD_113462 | JGI IMG/M metagenome (GOLD analysis project Ga0157371, IMG submission 113462) | Corn rhizosphere microbial communities from Kellogg Biological Station, Michigan, USA - C4-5 metaG | ecosystem: Host-associated > Plants > Roots > Rhizosphere > Soil | place: USA: Michigan...
AATAATTCTCTACAGTTAATTGCCGGGGGAAAGCATTTGGTTACAGATACCTATTCAACTTCTGCCATTCTTGTTGGTTTACTGGTCATTTATTACACCAATTATCTCTTTATTGACAGCCTGATCGCTTGTATTGTGGCGATGATCATTATTTATACGGGTTATAAAATCGTGCGTGTATCGATTGCCGGTATCATGGATGAGGCGGATGAAAAATTACTGAAAGACATTGTGGATGTTCTGAATAAAAACCGTAAAGAAAACTGGATCGACCTTCACAATATGCGAATCATAAAATATGGCAGCACGTTGCATTGCGATTGCCATCTCACCGTTCCATGGTATCTGAATGTAAATGAAGCACATGAGGAAATTGAGGCCCTTGGTACTTTAATAAAAAATGAATTTGGAGAAGCGGTAGAATTGTTTGTTCACTCAGATCCGTGCCGCAATTATTCCTGTAAAATATGTTCCAAGCATGATTGTATGGTACGGCAACATGACTTTGAAAGAAGAATTACCTGGACTATTGAAAATATTTCGAGGGATGCAAAGCATGATATAGATACCTAAAAAAACTATCCCCTCATAGAAATGAGGGGATTCCAAAATTCAAAAACTGATTATCCATTAAGATTTTTATTCAATCTCTTTCCAAAGATCTACTCATCAAAATTCATGTAAGTTGAAAACAGGAAGTCAGTGTGAAATATTGGCATAAACTTCTTATTACTAGTTAGCAACGGATTAATATCACACAAACGCCGCTTCTGCTGTAATTATTTTGAAGGGAAGAAAAAATGAGTAAAGTTGACCGATCGACAAGTAAAAGCCGCAGGAATTTCCCGAAGGTTACTTTTTAATAAAAAGGAATATTTCTATCTAAATAATAACGCCACTCCAAAAGCAGCGGCAGCAGCTACGGCACCAATCAGCATTACTCTTAAGGCGCCGGAAAATGGTGGAATGCCGGTAATCTTACTTTTAAAATATCCAAAAAGAAACAAACAGATGAGGGTAGCAATAACAGATATTTTTAACGCTTGGCGGGAATCAGCAATAAAAAAATAAGGACTTAATGGAATAATACCGCCCGCTGCATAAGACAATCCAATATTTAAGGCGCTTTTGGTAGCTCTTCGCGGATCCGGTTTAGAAAGGCCTAACTCAAACTTCATCATAAAATCGACCCATTGCTTTTTATCTTTTGCAATCTCCTCGGTAGCCTGGATTTGAATTTCTTCACTTAATCCGATGTTCTCAAAGAAATCCTTTACCTCTTTTTTCTCCATCTCAGGGATCCTTTCTACTTCCTCGTATTCTCTTTTTAATTCACTGTTGAAATGATCCTGTTCGGTTTTACCGGCAAGGTATCCGCCCAATCCCATGGCAATGCTTCCGGCGACGATCTCTGCAATACCGGCTATCACTACGATAGAGCTGTTGGCAACAGCGCCGGTAAGTCCTGCTGCAAGTGCAAAAGGAACCGTAAGCCCGTCACTCATCCCGATAACTACATCGCGTATAAAATCTGAACTGCTCAGGTGCTCTTCCGTATGATTGTGTTCGTCCATTCTTTACAAGTTGTTATTCCGCACTGGTTGCTTATTGTTAAGAATGAGCAACAGTAAACCAATAAATTTAGAAGATTCTTCTCTTTCTTTTATTGATAAAACTAAAGTATTTACGTCTATTAAAATAAAAGATTCACGCCGTTGGCATATTTATTTTCATGTTCGAGCAGCCATTGCTTTCGCCATAATCCGCCGCCATAGCCTACCAGTTTTCCATCAGAGCCAATAACCCGGTGACAGGGAACGACGATGGGAAGATGGTTCTGTCCATTCGCTGAACCTACGGCTCTTATTGATTTTACATTGGCAATATTCTTTGAAAGCTGGAGATAACTGATGGTTCTTCCGTAAGGAATATTCATTAATTCATTCCAGACTTTCATACGGAAGGGCGTTCCTTTCTGATTTATGGGAAAATCAAATATTTGTCTTTTACCGGCAAAATATTCATCTAACTGGCGACGGCATTCTTGAAAAAGCAATTGGTCATTTGGGGAAATATCTTTAGAAGGCTCTTTTTCTATTTCAGCTTCATTTTCCACAAAAAGTATTTCATTTACGCTGCCCTCTTCTATACTTATTTTAAGAATTCCTACCGGGGAGTGATAATACATCTGCTTTTATTTTTTAAGATCATTCATCTAATAAACGCGCGAGGAAAAGCAAATCGTTTCTTTTGTAAATATCGCATGAATCGATAAAACACTTACTAAATTCCTCCAGCAAATGCTGAATGATCCTTCTGTCATTTAACGGCTTATAATAGGACGGAACCGGAGGCACAGAAATTCTTTTAAAATAACTTTCCACATCTTTTTGAGAATACACCTGGCCATTGAGCGGATCTATAAAAAAGTTTATTTTTTCGTTTCGCTCTTTGGAAGGATTCGGAAACTTATAATCTATATCAAAATAAGCAAGTATAAATTGTTTGGGAATATTTATCGCCCTGGCGGGAATATCCAGCAACTCACAAAGAATGAGATAGAGGATACCGTTCGTGATAGAATTTCCCCTTTTGTTTTCAATAAGCTTTGTAAGAAGAAAATCATCCTGAAGATCGTAACTTACTTCGTTTCCTTTTAATTTATAATAGCTGTATAAAATTCCGGAGATGACATTTACTTGTTCCAACGGCGTAAGATAACTGTTGAGTTCGAGCCAGATATTTCTTCTTATCTTTTCAATTTCCTGGAGTGTCGAAGTAGCGATCATTTCAGGATAACAATATTTTGAGACCAATAGTGCCCCATGCAATAACTCACAATTTCCCTTTTTCCATTCAGTAAATTCTTCTACCAGGTCGCGGAAATGCAATTTATGAATGATCATTTCAATTCTTCCCTGCACATTTTCATCAGGACTATTTTCCCATAAATACTCAAGGTTTGGAATGATAGCGCGACCATGAGAAATGATCCGTTCGGTAACGGAGCTGAAAACCTCGTCATCAGGATCATCAATCAAATGAAAAAGGGCTGATATTTCTTTGTTTTCAAGCATATGGTTCTATTTCAGGTTATAGTTGTAAAGATAGAAAAGTTTGTAAAAGATTTTGTGAAATTTAAAGCGGTTTTTTTAGTGTGTGCTTTGCTTGGTTTCGTTTCCAGGCGTACTTCCTTCTGAAAATGGACAGCTGTTTTTTAAAACGCTTTACCTTTGCTTTTATTTAAATTAAAATATATGACAGATAAAATTGCATTAATAACCGGTGGCAGCCGGGGCTTGGGAAAAGAAATGGCGCTACGGATAGCAGAAAAAGGTGCGTGTGTAGTGATTACTTATGTTTCTCAAAAAGAAGCAGCGGAAAATGTAGTAAAAGAGATTGAACAAATGGGAAAAGAGGCGGCAGCATTGTATTTTGATGCGAATGACGTTTCGTCTATAAAAGAGTTTGTAAAGAATTTCGAAGAAACAATACAGAAAAAATGGAACGTGGGGAAGTTTGATTTTTTAATTAATAATGCAGGGGCCGGCGCTAATATTCCTTTTGAAAAAGCAACAGAAGAAAACTTTGACTGGTTCATGAATATTCATTTTAAGAGCGTTTACTTTCTGACGCAGCAACTTTTGCCTCTTTTAAATGACCATGGAAGAATCATCAATATTTCGTCCGGCTCAACAAAATATTCCATCCCGGGTTATACAATGTATGCCTCAATGAAAGGGGCGATAGAAACGTTGACACCTTATCTTGCCAAAGAGCTTGGTTCAAGAGGAATTACCGTTAATGTTGTTGCTCCAGGACCAGTTGAAACTGATTTTAATAATGGAAGCAACAGGGATTTTCCTGATCGTAAAAAGTTGTTAGCATCACGTGCTGCAATGGGAAGAGTTGGACTTGCGAAGGATATTGGCGGCGTCATTGCTTTTTTATGCAGTGAAGATGCACGCTGGATCACCGGAGAGAGGATTGAAGTTTCTGGTGGAATAAATTTGTAAATGATTCCTTATTAGTGGTTACAGTGGAAGTGCCGGCCGGAATTCTTGGATGTAATGCGCATCTATATCACCTGAATTCCAAAAATAATGTTTTACTCCTGGAGGAATCTCAATTGTTTGTCCTGCCCCTACAATTTGTTCCTTGCCTTCAACATTAAAAACACAAGAGCCGGAAATAATTTTGAAAATATTTTTTTGTAAAGGATGAATATGTTCTGTCTCTTCAACAGTTGTCGGAGGGCTAAAACATTCTATTTCCAAAAGTTGTCCGTTTGTTTCAGTACCAGTCTGGCAAAAAATCATTTCTTGACCTGTTCTTGAGTTGGTTATTTTATCGCCTTGTTTTATCACTTCATTATAATTTTTTGATTTTTACCTCCCATCAAAAAGCAGGATGAAGGTAAATATAAAAGGGTGTTTTTGATTGCTGGCAAGTTACGGATTGCAGATAACTACATATTGTTCCCTTAGCGGCCTGAAGCAAAGCCTTTTCAGTTCTTCTTTAGCTTCAGCTATTTTATTTTAGGTTTTTGATAAGCTCTTTTAATTCTTTGTCAGAAATATTATCAACGTCCGCTTTATCGTAGATAGTGAGTAGGTTAACAATTACTTCTTCATCAGAAATTTTTTCGGTAACTGCGATCAAAATTGATTCAACGAAAGATATAACTCGTGCTCCGCCACTTTTCCCTTTTCCTTTGCTTGAAATTTTTAATCGTATTTTATAAGCATCTTGTCCTAATGAAGTTCCAAGCCGGGGAGTTTTGGTTAATTCCTTTTCAAGATTTAGCAGGTCTTTAGATAGTGAATGATATTTTTTCAGAAGTGGCTTTGCAGCAGAACTAAATGACTTTGTGATGTTAACCGTTACTTTCACGTAAAAAGTCTTTTAGCGTTTGCAACTTTTTTCCGGATTTTTTTGCCTCAGAAACTTCGGCTAAACCTTCTTTTATTCCAGTCAAAACTTTAAGCTTATTTTGAAGTTTAAAGTAATCCTGGTTTATCTTTTCCCAGGTCTTTAAAGGAACCAAAACAGAAGTTTTGTCTCCATTCTCATCAACCATATATTTTAATGCAGATGCCATATAAAAATGTTTACTCAAATCTATAAAATATTTCCGAATTGAAAGGTATTGAAGGATTGCAATTACTATGCTTTTATTTATTACACAAAAATTATAAAACCAAAACCTATTTACCCGTTCTGTTTAAAATAAAATTTTCCGTATTTTTTATGTCATAATGGGAAGTAGTAGTAACTATTTCAGATTGAGTTTTATATGAAAAAGGAATTCCGGTTTGATAATTTATCAATGCCTCACCTTTTTGATTGCCTTTGATATAAAAATCATCGCCGGGAGATGGGCGGGCAAAAATGTTCGATTGGATTTCAATGGCTGCTGTATCATCATTACGGCTCGTAAGCACATTATAATTACTAAAGTTTATTGGGTGTTTGGTATTCAACGTTATATTGGTGATCCATGTATCCTGAGGCTTTATCCTTTTTGCAGGTATTACAGAGAAAATCCGGGTAAGCAAATCCGTTATTGCCGTCTCACTCACCTGGTCGGGAATTACACCGTTAAGATATTTGCCCGTTGCGCTGTCATTTTCAATATCCTGCAAAATGGCATTCATGTTCTGTACCCATTCTACTTTTCCGCTATCACTTACTACGATCGTTGTTGACAAGGCATGCAGTGAATCTCTATGGTAATTCACTTTAAATTTTCCTTTCCATATAAAGCGCTCCAGCACGAATTTGCAAGTGTCAGAAGAATCTGTTTGGTGAATATTTTCTAAAGAGAAATTAAGATACACCGTATCAAATAGGTTCCAGGGAACCGATTGATATGTCCAGCTTTGTGTAGAATATTTTGAAAGTGAAAAATGATACACTTTATTTAGCCGGGGATTGAATATAAATTTTTCATTTTTATGGCCAAACCAGTTACACGATAGCAATACAATCGCACTAACAACAGTGATTGAAAAAAGTTGTACGGCCTTTTTTACTTTGTGTTTAATTTCATTGTTCATTTAAAAATCATGAGGATAGAATCGGTTAAAATATTCTTTAAAACAATATTTAGTTTATGCGGATAAGACGAAAGGTAACAAACAATTTCCCGCCAATCAATATTTTAAAATTCCCTATCTTGTATTCAATTCAAACGCAATACAATTTATTAAATACAATTCCAATGAATAAAGTAAATTTTACAAAACCATTTCATTTTATTCTCTTTACTCTCGCATCCTTTCTCACTTCTCAAACCTTCGCACAGGTTGGAAAAACCGAAGTTACCAAATGGCAGGATGGCAAGAAAACCGCGGTATCCATTACTTATGATGATGGCTCCAGGAATCAGTTTAAGGTGGCTTTGCCCATCATGGAACAACTGAAATTGCCTGCAACATTTTTTGTGATCACAGGGCCGATCAAGGGTTCTGTTCATCCGCCAAAGTTTGTCGGAAGGCCTGTTAATGAAATTATTGCTGAAACCGCCGGGGTTCCTACCAACGCAGATAATTTTTTTGAACGCGCTTCCGCCTGTTTGTATTTAGGCTATGCCGGCACGTTGCCTTACTATAACAAAGCAGATGCGCTATACGAAGCAGGAAAAGCAGAAGAGGCTTATAAACTGATGGATACACTGTATATGAAAGCGCGCAATAAAGAACTGCCCCCGGGCAAAGATACCAGCATGGAAATGGCTCAGGAAGTCGGTTTGACATGGACAGACTTAAAAAACTATGCAGCCAGGGGCTATGAGCCTGCCAGTCACACCGTCACTCATGCGCATCTGGCCATCTTAGACACCGCCAACATGGGTTATGAACTTAAAATGAGTAAAGATGATATTTTAAAACATCTCGGGCCGAAATATACTTTCTCTGCAGAAGTTCCTTTTGGAATTGAAGATAAAAGGGTAATGAAATTTGGTTTTCCAATTTATGATGCTTTGAGAAATTCAATGCCGGAACCGTGGATGGAAGAGATCAACCGTGGTTACAAGGAACAGCCGGGAAATTCAAACAAAGAATACGTGCAATGGCAAAGAGGGCCTTTGTCGAAAACACCAATGGATTTGATGAAATCATGGGTGGATACATCATTGGCGCATGATAATATCTGGCTGGTGCTGGTTTTCCATGGGATTGATGACATAGGTTGGGAGCCGACGCCGCATGAAAAGCTGCAGCAATATTTTGAATACATCAAATCAAATGAGAACAATATCTGGGTGGGTACTTTTGGCGATGTGGCACGATATGTAAGAGAAAGAATGAGCGCTAAGCTGAAAACAAATGATGACAAAGACAAGATCACCGTTGATCTTACTCATTCTCTTGATCCGAAAACATATGATCTGCCCCTGACATTAAAAACTTACGTTCCTGAAAAATGGGAAAGTGTTACTGTGAAACAAGATGACAAAAAGCAAAAAGTTTCATCGGCAAAAGATTCCGCCGGAACGTATATTTTATACCACGCTTTTCCTAATAAAGGTTCCATTAAAATTTCAAAAAGCTGAGTCAGTGAATCAATTAAAAAGAATGGATCATAATGAATTTGCTTATCCTACGTGATTCAAAAAAGAAATTTTAGTTATTTGTTGTTTTACTGGTAGCATCATTTTTGATGCAGTAAAAACGAATATTTATTGGTACATTTATAGGGCATAACCTAAACGTCATTTAAACATTTTATTCTATCAATTATTTCTCTCATGCGAAAATTTATAAACACTCTTTCCAACCTTTTTCTGATCATGGCAATACCTTCTATTTCGTTTTCACAAAGTACTTCCTGGACGGTGAATAACCAGGAGTTGCAGGATCATTGGCAAATACAATCGTCTGATAAAGTGAACGCAAATGACGAAGAAATTTCTACTGTTAAGTTTCATCCCAACGATTGGTATGCTGCTAAAGTTCCAAACAGTACATTGGGTTCATTGGTTGATGCGGGTGTGTTTAAAAATGTTTTTTACAACAGGAACCTTGAGAAAATTCCAGATTCTTTATTCAAAGCGCCATGGTGGTATCGCCGGACTTTTAATGTTATAAAAATAAATCCGGAGCAGGTTTATCGTTTGCGTTTCAATGGAATCAGTTATCGCGCTGACATTTGGTTGAATGGGAAAAAAGTAGCTTCAGCAGATACAGTAAATGGAAGTTTCCGGCAATTTGTTTTTGATGTAACTCCGTTTATAAAAAAGGGTGAAAACGTGCTGGCCTTGAAGGTTACGCAAGCAGGGCCGGCAGAATTAAATATTGGTTTTGTTGACTGGAATCCTGAACCTGCAGACAATCACATGGGTATTTGGCGCGATGTCCATTTATTGGAGTCAGGGCCCGTAGCGATTGAAAATCCTTTTGTAATTACAGACGTTGATACAGCGACACTGGATCATGCGAACATTACTCTAAGAATCAATCTGCAAAATTTTTCTGATAAGAAGATTAATGGCGTTTTAAAAACCGCTATCGGAAATGACATTCATATTTCAAAACCTGTTTCCCTAAATGCGCATGAATCCAAAGAGGTTATTCTTACGCCTGAAGAATATAAAGCTTTAAGCGTAGATCATCCAAAACTTTGGTGGACACATGACCTCGGGAAGCCAAATCTTTATACTCTTCAAATTAATTTCCTGGTAAATAACCAGGTCTCTGACACAAAGAAAATCAAGTTTGGAATCAGGTCTGTGTCCGGTTATATGACCGACAGGGGCTTTCGCGGTTATCGGTTAAATGGTAAAAAGATTTTAATAAAAGGCGGCGGCTGGACAGATCCAATGTTGCTGAACGCAACGCCGGCTTATGAAAAGGCAGGAATTGATTATGCGGTTCACATGAATTTTAATGCACTCCGCATGGAAGGTTTTTGGGGCGAAAATCAACATCTGTATAATTTGTGTGATGAAGAAGGACTTTTATTGATGGTTGGTTTTAGTTGCCAGTGGGAATGGAAAGGAATTTTTGGCGGAAATTATGAAGATAAATACGGTGGGATAGTAACACCCGAACAAATTGATGTGGCAGCCAAATCCTGGCATGACCAGATCGTTTGGTTAAGAAATCATCCGAGTATTTTTTTGTGGCTTTACGGAAGTGATAAGTGGCCAAGGCCTGAACTGGAAAGAAGATATCTTGACGTTTTGAAAAATGAAGACCCTACCCGTCCTTATGCACAATCTGCAAAAGAATGGACGAGTGAAATAACCGGCCCGACAGGAATGAAAATGCGTGGCCCGTACGATTATGTGCCACCGGATTATTGGTACATTGACACTTCTTATGGCGGTGCGTTCGGCTTTAATACAGAAACTGGTCCCGGCCCACAGGTTCCGGTGCTTGAGAGCTTGCAAAAAATGATTCCAAAAGATTCGTTGTGGCCGATTGGAAGTTCATGGCTGTATCATGCAGCAAGAGGACAGTTTCATAATCTGAGAGCTTATAATAACGCCATGGATCAAAGGCTCGGACAGGCAAACGATCTGACCGATTATTTGCGCAAAGCACAGTATCTGAATTATGAAGGGATGCGGGCGATGTATGAAGCTTTCGAAGCCAATCGTTTTGTGTCAACCGGAATTATTCAATGGATGTACAACGCTTCCTGGCCAAAGCTTTGGTGGCAACTATATGATTATTATTTAATGCCGACAGGCGCTTTTTACGGAGCAAGAATCGCTAATGAACCGTTGCATATTTCTTATAATTATGGCCACCAGGCAGTGGATGTGATGAACAACACTTCTAAAAAAACGGGTGGCCTTTCGGCGCAAATAAATGTACTTGATATTAATTCAAAGTCTCTTTTGAAAAAATCAGTGCCGGTTGCTGATATTGGTTCTTTGGAAACGAAACAAGTTTTCACTTTGCCTGATGATCTGAATCTAAGTAAAACTTACTTCTTAGACCTTCGATTGTTTGATCAGCAGCATCACCTGGTGAGCACCAATTTTTATGTTTTATCAACACAAAGAGATAGCCTTGACGAAAAGAAAAGTACCTGGTTTATCACGCCGGAATCGCAATATGCCGATCTTACTTTGTTGCAAAATTTACCGAAAGTAAAATTGCAAACGAGCGAATCGACAGCTGTTAAAGGAGAGAATACGGTGGTAAATGTGAAAGTGAAGAATCCTTCATCCCATGTTGCATTTATGGTTTACCTGGATTTGAAAAAAGGAGAAACGAATGAATCGGTAGTACCCGTTTTCTGGAGCGAAAATTATTTCACGCTTTTGCCCGGCGAAGAAAGAACAGTTTCAGTTTCATGCCATACCTCTGATCTTCATGGACAGAAAGCGAGAATAGTTGTAGGAGGATGGAATATAGAATGAGTAGAAGAGTTTAAAGTTTAGTAGAAATATAACGTTTATGCCTACACTAAAATTAGTTTTGTAATAAAATGCAAATTCCGGTTATTTGTTTATTTACTGCAAAATAAAAATACCGGATTGAAGCTCCTTTAGATTTAGAAATTGGTTTTAAAATAGAAAAAATGAGGACATTAAAAATTGCGGTAGCCCAGTTCCAGCCAAAAGACGGCGATAAAGAATACAACCTTTCTGTCATTGACAAATTAACCTCCAGGGCAAAAGATGCAGGAGCGGAAGTGATTAGTTTTCATGAAATGTCCATTACTGCTTACACTTTTTTTAAAGACCTTTCAAGAGATGAAGTGAAAAATTATGCCGAAAAAGTGCCGGGTGGAAAGAGCACACAACGGTTAATCCAAATCGCTGCAAAGTACGACATGACTGTATTAGCCGGTTTGGTGGAAGTCGATGATGAGGATAAATTGTATAATACGTATATCTGTGTTGATAAAAACGGATTCAAAGCAAAGTTTAGAAAAATCCATCCCTTTATCAGCAAATATCTTTCTCCGGGAAATGAATATGTTGTCTTCAATATCAAAGATTGGAAATGCGGCATTTTAATTTGTTATGATAATAACGTGGTTGAAAATGTAAGAGCCACTTCTTTACTTGGCGCTGAAATTATTTTTGCGCCGCATGTAACGATGTGTACACCTTCTTCCATGCCGGGAAGGGGTTTTGTAGACGATGCGCTTTGGCAAAAAAGAGAACTCGATCCTGTGCCTTTGCGTATGGAATTTGACGGGCCAAAAGGAATGCAATGGCTGATGCGCTGGCTTCCTGCAAGAGCTTATGATAACGGCGTTTATTACGTTTTTACCAATCCAATCGGTTACGATGGTGATCAACTAAAAAACGGCAACTCGCTCATCCTTGATCCTTATGGAGATGTGATGGTAGAAATAAAAAGTTTTAATGATGAGCTTGCGATTGCGACGGTTACTGAAGATAAGTTAAAACTTTCCGGCGGCTACCGCTACAAAAATGCCAGAAAGCCCGAATTATACAAAGACATTTTGAGCGCTGATCATAATTCACAAACAAAGCCGGTTTGGATGGAGAAGGAGGAAGTTGTTTAGGTATGAGGTGTGAGGTGTGAGGTGTGAGGTTTTAGGTATAAAGTCTTTTGTAACGGTGATGGGTAAACGTTTTATTGGTAATAATAAATTCAGCTAAAAAGAAATTTAATTTATTTCTTTGTTTACTGTAGATTGTTTTCAAATTCGTGTAATTCAGGATTCATAATTCGTGTAATGGTCTAATTCGTTCAATTCGTATAATTCGTGATCCAGGATTCGTGGTGTAATTCGTTCAATTCGTGTAATTCGTGATTAAATGTTCGCTTATATAAATTCATTCCTCCTTAAATTATATAATTAAATTCAATGGCAACTACGACCACTGCAAAGAGAAACTACTACATAGTTTTCCTGATCATGCTCACTTTCTTCGTGATCTCATTTCTTACCAACATCATCGGCGCTTTGATTCCGGATATTAAATCGGGTTTTCATCTTAGCCTTACTGAGGTGGCGATTTTGCCATTTGCATTTTTTATTGCCTACGGCGTAATGTCTATTCCCTCCGGCATTATGAACGAAAAGTATAAAGAAAAAAAAATTATGGTTGCAGCGTTTGTCGTTTCGTTTGTCGGTTCGTTGCTGCTGGTGTTATTTCCAAATTATTCCAGTTATATCATCTCATTATTTTTGATCGGTTGCGGAATGGCAATGCTGCAAGTAGTCATCAATCCTCTACTTCGTACATCCGGTGGAGAAGAAAACTATGCTTTCAATTCTGTATTGGCTCAATTGATTTTTGGAGCTGCTTCATTTATCAGTCCGTTGGTATATTCTTATTTAGTAGTGAACCTCGCGAATAAAGGCGATATAGATCCGGTTCAACGAATCTTTGCTTCTGTTGTTCCGCAAAACCTTCCATGGATTTCATTGTACTGGGTATTCGCGGCCGTAAGCCTGGTCATGTTTGTGGTTATTCTGATGTCCCGTTTTCCAAAAGTAATTCTCAGTAAGGATGAAAAAGCCGGCGCGTTAAAAGTTCATTTAGATCTTTTAAGAAACCCAATCGTTATTCTGTTTTTTATTGCCATGTTTTGTTATGTAGGAACGGAACAAGGCACAGCCAACTGGATCTCACAGTTTCTTTATGAATATCATGGCTATGATCCGCAAACAACAGGAGCCAATGCTGTAGCCTATTTCTGGGGATTGATGACCGCTGGCGGCGTGCTTGGATTATTTTTATTAAAGATCATGGATAGCGCGAAAGTATTGATCGCATTTACCATTTTAGCCATCATCACATTAAGTATTGGATTGTTTACCACCAATAACCAGGTAGCTTTATATGCATTTCCGATCGTTGGTTTTTTTGCATCAGTAATGTACCCGATCATCTTTTCACTGGCATTAAATTCTTTGGAAGAACATCATGGCGCCTTTTCCGGAATATTGCTCACGGGCATTATTGGCGGCGCAGTTATTCCATTAATCATCGGGGCTATCGGAGATCATTTTGGATTGCGAACAGGAATGCTCTTTTTGTATATAACCCTCGGATATATTCTGAGTGTCGGATTCTGGGCAAAGCCAATCATTAAAAATAAAACGATACAGGATTCAAAAAAAGCAATAAAGATTGAGGCTTGATACGCTCCATTTGTTTATGATATCTTTCTATTAAATTTTATAAAATGACTTCTACGAATATTCTTGGAATTGATCTTGGAGGCACACATGTACGGGCAGGAGTTGTGTCAGAAGGACACTTAGAAAATATAGCTTCTGTTCGCATTCCTGCAACAGGCTCTGTTGAAGAAGTTTTGGAAACGATGTACCAGCTAATTGATCCTTTGGTGAATGAAAGCATTAAAGCGATTGGCATCGGAGTTCCAAGCGTTGTGGACATTGAAAATGGAATCGTTTATGATGTTCAAAACATTCCTTCATGGAAGGTGGTTGAATTAAAAAAAATATTGGAAGAGCGTTATCACCGGCCGGTTTTGGTAAATAACGACGCAAATTGTTTTGCGCTTGGAGAAAAATATTTTGGGAAAGGCAGGAAAGCGCACTCTATGATTGGATTAACGATTGGCACGGGTATAGGCGCCGGAATTATTATTAATGATAAACTTTATCCCGGAGTAAATTGCGGCGCAGGTGAATTTGGCAATGTGGCTTACCTCGATCAATATTATGAGTATTACGCCAGCGGCCAATTCTTTGAAAATTGTTATCAGACAAATGGTGAAGTGGTTTTTCAAAAAGCACAATCGGGCGATCCCCTATCCATCATGATTTTAGAAGAACTGGGAACGCATATCGGGAATGCAATTAAAATGATTCTCTATACTTTCTGTCCTGAACTGATTATTCTTGGAGGCTCTATCAGCAAATCGTATTCTTTTTTTGAAAGAACCATGTGGGAGCAGATTCACACGTACGTTTATTCTAACACGCTCGAACATTTTGATTTAGCAATATCTGATCTTGAAAATTCCGGAGTTCTTGGAGCCGCCGCTCTTTATTATGACCAGCAGCCGGTTTAACTATAAAGAGGTAAACTTATTCCAATGAATAACATCCGTTTCTTTATTATTTATTTGTGTATTTTCATTTTTGTTTCATGCAAATCAAAAATCACTTTACCGAAGCCCGCGCATATTATAATAGTCGTGGAAGAAAATCATGGATATGACCAGATAACCGGTTCGCAGAATGCTCCTTACATAAATAAATTGTCAAAAGAAGGAACGCTATTTACCAATTCTGAAGCAATTACTCATCCGAGTCAACCGAATTATCTTGCGCTGTTTTCAGGCAGTACCCAAGGCATTGATGGTGATGAATGTCTTGATAAAAAAACTCCTTTCATTACGCCAAACCTCGGCGCAGCTTTGATTCACGCTGGTTACACTTTTAAAGGTTATTCAGAAAGTTTGCCAAAAGCAGGTTCCCTCGAATGTTTTTATGAAGAATCAAAAGGTTATGATTATGCAAGAAAGCATGCTCCATGGGTAAACTGGCAGGGAGATAAAAAGAACGGATTACCGGATTCAACAAACCAGCCTTTCAGTGATTTTCCTACTGATTTTAACAAATTACCTACCGTATCTTTTGTAATTCCAAACGAAGGAAACGACATGCATAATATAGATCTTGATGGAGATACAGCGGCTGTTAAACGGGCAGATCAATGGTTAAAAGATCATATTTCTGCTTACCTTGATTGGGCTAAAAAAAATAACAGCCTTTTGATCATTACTTTTGACGAGGATGAAAAAGCAAGTAGCTTCGAAAATCACATTGCAACAATTTTTGTTGGCCCAATGGTAAAGCAAGCATTGAATGGTAGTTCAATTAACCATTACAATGTACTTCGCACGATTGAAGGAATGTATCATTTATCCTCTTCGGGAGACGCAGATGCAGAAGCGATTACCGGAATATGGAAATAGTTATGAAAATAAAAACGAGACTGTTATGAAAAGATTAATCCGGGTCTTATTTACTGTTTGCCTGCTCGTTTCAGAGAACATGGCAAATAGCGCCCCTCTTCAAACACAACCAGTCATTGCTGATACTTTGCCCGTGCGCGGCTTTGCAATTGCAGCGCCAAGGCCTACAGGTGTTGATTCTTTTGTTACATTTATAACACAGGAACTTGCGCCGCGTCATGTAAATACCCTCATCCTTCGCGTAGATTATCATTATCAATTCAAAAGCCACCCGCAACTGATTGATAGTTTTGCATTATCAAAAAAAGAGGTGAAAAAAATTGTTCGGGCGTGTAAAGAGTCAGGTATTCGGGTCATTCCACAGATCAATTTATTAGGCCATCAATCCTGGGCAAACAGAACTGAAAAATTATTAAGTGTATACCCTCAGTTTGATGAAACGCCGTGGATACAAATGCCGATAAAATATGAATGGCCCAATGCGGATAATTTGTATTGTAAAAGTTATTGTCCTCTTTATCCGGGCTTACATGATATTGTTTTTTCGCTAATAGACGAAATTTGCGATGCTTTTGAAACCCATGCTTTTCATGCAGGAATGGATGAAGTGTTTTTCATTGGAGAAGATAAATGTCCCCGTTGTGGCGGACGTGATCCGGCTGTATTATTTGCAGATGAAGTAAGGAGAATTGATAATCATCTTGCTGAAAGCGGAAAACAGTTATGGATTTGGGGCGACCGGCTTCTGGATGGAAAAACTTCGGGTCTGGGTGAATGGGAAGCCAGCATGAACAATACTTACAGAGCGATAGACCTGATACCTAAGGATGTAATTATTTGTGACTGGCATTATGAAAGAGCCGATCAGACAGCCCCTTATTTTGCGATAAAGGGATTAACAGTAATTAGTTGTCCATTCAAAAATTCGCAGGCAGGAGTGCACCAGGTTGAAGACATGTATAAGTTTCGCCGTCAATCAACTCCTGAAATGAAAGAACGTTTTGATGGAATAGTGCAAACAATCTGGAGCCGCAATGATCTTTTTCTTAAAGAATATTACGCCACTGGTTCCGCGAAAACTGATTCAAATACTTCCTCTAACTGTTTTAAAAACGTATTTTCAGCAATCAACGAAGATAAATAACGGTCAGCGATACACGAAGAACAATATTTTAGAATAAAGAACCTGCGTTCGAAAAAATTTAAAACCAACAGTAAATAAACAAATAGTGCGAATTCCAATTTTATTTTTAAATCTTTTTCCCGTTTTTTTAATTTATTCCTTATTTTTCAGGTTATTTAAAACTGGTCCGAAACGTTTGTCAAAATTGATTTAATATTATTTCTTTATTTTTCACACTTTTAAAACTAAAAACTCCGCAGAAATACGATGAGTAGTTTATTTATTACGAAGCCTGTCAGCCATCTGATGCATGAGGCAGGTGAATCGCAAAACACATTAAAAAGAACGTTGGGAGCCGGAAACCTTATAGCACTTGGCATTGGCGCCATTATCGGCGCCGGTTTATTTGTGAGAACTGCGGCTGCTGCAGCACAGCATGCCGGCCCATCCGTAACTTATGGTTTTGTAATTGCTTCTTTAGGCTGTGCGTTTGCAGGATTATGTTATGCTGAATTTGCCTCGATGATTCCCATTGCAGGAAGCGCTTATACTTATTCGTATGCAACCATGGGAGAATTTATTGCCTGGATCATCGGATGGGATCTTATTCTTGAATATGGCGTCGGCGCGGCTACTGTTGCCATTGCATGGGCGGAATATTTCAATAAATTCCTGGAAATTTTTGGAACGAGCGTCCCATATGAATGGTGCCATTCGCCGTTTCAACATTCCCCGGATGGTTTGCATTATGGAATTATGAATCTTCCTGCGTTAGGTATCGTAATTGTTCTAACACTTTTATTGATAAGAGGAATGCAGGAATCGGCTTTGGTAAATGCCATCATCGTAATTCTAAAAGTAGCTATTGTTGTCGTGGTAATCGTTGTTGGCTGGCAATATATGAAGCCTGAAAATCATACTCCCTTTATTCCGGCTCCAACTATTTATACCGATCACATGGGAATCTCTTATCACTATGGGGGAATATTAGGAATCCTTGGTGCGGCGGGCGTTGTGTTCTTTGCCTTTATTGGATTTGATGCTGTTTCCACTGCTGCCCAGGAAACTAAAAATCCTAAAAGAGATATGCCGATTGGTATTTTAGGATCACTAATTATCTGTACCATTTTATACATTTTATTTTCTTATGTTCTTACAGGCATCGCGTCTGTCCAGGAATTCCGCACCAAAGGAAGCGAAGCTTCTGTTGTATACGCCATTGAACATATGAGCGGCTCAATGGTTGGAGGCGTGTGGGTTCCGGCGTTCCAATGGTTAAGTGATCTTGTAACGATCGCAATCCTGTTAGGATTTTCGTCCGTTATTTTGGTAATGCTGATGGGACAATCAAGGGTCTTTTATTCAATGAGTAAAGACGGATTGGTGCCGAAAGTGTTTTCAGAAATTCATCCTAAATTTAAAACTCCTTATAAGTCAAACTTAATTTTCCTTCTGCTAGTTGGAGCGTTCTCAGCCTTCATTCCGGGCGACATCGTCGGAGATATGACAAGTATTGGAACTTTATTTGCATTTATTCTTGTGTGTGCAGGCGTTTGGATCATGAGGGTAAAACATCCGGAAATTCCAAGGGGATTTAGAGTTCCGGCAGTGAAAGTAATTTCAACTTGTGGAATTTTAGTTTGTGCTGCAATGATCTTTGGCCTTGGATGGACAAACTGGGTCAGGCTTTTTGGATGGTTGCTGATCGGTTTCGTTATCTATTTTGGATACAGCAGGCATCACAGCAGGTTACGAAATCCTGAAAAATATCCTTATGATGACCGTGATGATATTCATCAGATTCCGGAAGAAATTCCTCCGCTTATTTAAAATATTTATTTAAAATAAAATAATAAACCGCTTCTATCCGGAGCGGTTTATTATTTTAAAAAATGAATTGCGGGAAACGTAAATTGAAAAAAAAAGCAAAAGTTATTCTGTGAATATTTTTAGTTGTGGTAGTAAACGAATAAATAATTTAGATTTTCATTTTCGTTTTTGTTATCTCAACGGTCCCATGTCTCAGGGAATCAGCCGATCGAAT
>Ga0157371_10002361_pt1 | contig 18061 bp, 16 predicted proteins | sample C45metaG_FD_113462 | JGI IMG/M metagenome (GOLD analysis project Ga0157371, IMG submission 113462) | Corn rhizosphere microbial communities from Kellogg Biological Station, Michigan, USA - C4-5 metaG | ecosystem: Host-associated > Plants > Roots > Rhizosphere > Soil | place: USA: Michigan...
AAAAACGACAATTATTGCAACTGCAATCCTTTTAATTTTTAAATCGTTTTGATCGTTCTGCCCTTCCATGTACTCGTTTTAAAAATATGTTTCTTTATAGAAATGAATGATATAATGAAGAAGAACAACATCTGTAAGGGATGTAAAATCAGATTTATCAAAACATGCTGGCCCGATAAATAAGAGATCATTATTCTACTTAACACTATTAAGGTTAATGGTAATACAAGTAAAGCAACATTAAAGTTTAAGATTAAAATTACCGGCCCTATAGTTACCAAAAGCTGGTAAAGTAATAATATTATCATGTTATTCCCAAAACCTGCCAGTAAATTTTTACTGAAACCATTTAAACTTTCGCCTAAATTCTTATACATCCTGCAATAAATCAGTCCGTTGGCTAAAAGCGCTTCAGCATTAAATTTTTCTTGTTTCACCAACTTCATAATCTCTACATCTTCTACAACCTGGTGTTTAACCCGCTCATGCCAATGGTTTTCTTTGTAATTATTGGCATTAAAAAACATACACTGCCCGCTTGCTGCTGCAAATGCCGGATTTTTAGAGAGCTTAACCAAACGCAAAGGCAATAAATTTAACAAGATAAAATGCATTAAGGGCACCGTTAACCACTCACCTATCGATTTTATAGTTTGGTTCGTAAAAACGCTCAGTAAGGCCAGGTTTCCAATTTCCATTCGGGCAATTAAACTGTTGATCAATCCTCTTTTTATGGATTCATCTGCATCAATAAACAAAAGATATTTCCCGGTAGCCAATTCGCTTAGCTGATGACAGGCATAGTTTTTCCCAAGCCAGTTTTGAGGTAGCGCTTTACCGCTTAACACTTTGAATTGTGGATTTGAAAGGCAAAATTTCTCCACTATACCGAAAGTATTATCACTGCTGTTATCATCTAAAACAATAACCTCATAATTGATATAATCCTGATTTTTTATTGAAACAAGTAATTCTAATATATTACCTGCTTCATTTCTCGCAGGTATTAAGATCGAAACCTTATCATGATGGTGTTTAACCACTCTCGGCAATTTCGGGTTAGAGAGGAAATTGAAAATAGTAACCGAAAACCGGATCACCAGAAAAATTAAAACGGCGTAAATAAAAATTGTCATTCAATTAGCTGAGTTTGTTTAACAACCGATTGATCGTAATGTTTATTGTAGGCGCTTTTTAGTAATTGTAAACTCACGTACTCCTCATTTTCCCAATGCTGCAGATAGGTATAGGCGGAGGGCTTTCTTTTTGAAAAATAATCAATAAAGGTAGCTGCAAAAAAAATACTGATCTTTTTCTGACTGGCATTGATCATCTGCATCACCCCTTTTTCAAAACTGATGCCCTTTAAATGGTTTGAATACAATTTGCCCTGCGGAAATACAAGTACCAGATTTTGAGGATTGTCTAACAGTTTGCCTGCATAATTAAGCGTTTCTAAAACATCTTTACCTTTATTTTCGGCAGCAAAAGCACCAAGATACCTTAGAAAACCCACTTTATTATAATTTTCGGCATTTACTAAAACATGAAATTGCTTTTTAAATACTTTTTTGTTGATATAAAAAAGGAAAAAGCCATCCCACCAGCTGAAATGATTGGCCAAAACCAATATAGAAGCTTCTGGTTTAACCTCCATTTGATCATACTGAAATGATGCAAAATCTTTTTTGATGATAAATTGGATGTACCAGGAAAAAAAGCTGAAAATCAAATTATTTTTTCTGGGCTGATACATGTCGGGAAATTGCAAAAAATTGAGCTGAATTGCAAATTTTCGTAGCTATAGTAATCATTAAAAACGAGGATCGGCGAGATTCACATTTGTAATGTGGTGCAATAAATTCTAAAACAACTTTTAATCAGCGATGAAATCGCTGTTCTCTTGCATCCTCATTACAGACGAAGACGATAGCTATTACGTCCCACACCCATCCTACCTCTTCCATCTTACACCTTCCTAGCTCAAATAAACCCGATCTTCTTCGCCTTCCACATCCATCACCACATCTACATGTTCTTTTAAGATAGTTGCCAGCTCAAGACCAACAAAATCGGTTGCGATGGGAAAAATTTTGTGGCTACGGTCTACCAGTACCACAGTGCGGATTTTTTTATGTGGGGTATTTAGGAAGACACCTAGCCCATAGGCCAAAGTTTTACCACTGTTCAGTACATCATCAACGATAATGATCACTTTATTTTTCCAATGGCTTTCATCGAGATCGGTTGAAGCAACCAATTTGCTACTCTCCTTTTGCAGATCAATGCGCAGCAAGGTTAATTTAAAGCCAGAAATTTTCTTTAATACCTTTTCTAATCTTAATGCCAATTTGTAGCCGCGGTCCCAGATACCCGCCAATACAATTTCTTTCTCATTCAGGTTATCTTCCAAAATCTGATAAGCGATACGGTCTATTTTCTGCTGAATCTGTTTCTTGTTAAGAATAAGTAATTGCGATGCCATTGTATAAAAGGATTGAATACAAAAAGAACGATTTTAAGGATGAAATTCAAACTATTTGAAAAATAATTTCGATTGTTTGCAACGTTTTCATCAGAGATGCGTCTAATACTTATAACCAAAACACAACATCGAAGCTCTTGTTGCACAATATCGCGTAATGATAGCTTCAGAATCATTTAACAAAAAACGACTATGAAAATCATTATCAAATCATCTGCCATTTTCTTGATCACCATAACCAGCTATATAGCTAAGGCACAGGAAACTAAAAGCTTCACGGTTAAAAATTTCAATAGTATCGGCGTGAGCAGTGGAATTGACTTATACCTAACCCAAGGTGGCAGTGAAAGTGTGAGCATAAAATCAGATTCGGAAACATTAAAAGATATTATTGTTGAGCAAAGTGGCAGTAATGTTACCATAAAATTTAAAGACGGCATCCAATGGAGCGGTATGTTTAAAAACCGTACCATTAAAGCTTATGTAAGTTTCAAAAGCCTAAATGCAATTGCAGCATCTGGAGGGTCGGATGTTTTTACACAAAATCAGATCAAAACCGATAAACTTGCTATTCGCTCATCTGGTGGGTCAGACTTAAAATTAACGGTTGTATGCAGCGATCTATCTGTTCAATCAAGTGGTGGTAGTGATATCGATTTAAAAGGTAAAGCAGAAAATATGACCATTCAATCTAGTGGTGGCAGTGATATCGACGCTTATGAATTAATTACAGATTATGCAAAAGTTCAGGCTTCTGGTGGTTCTGACGTAAATCTTTATGTAAATAAAGGCTTAGAGGCCAGTGCCAGTGGTGGTGGTGATATAAGTTATAAAGGAAATGCTTCACTCAAGAAAACATCAAGCTCAAAAAGTGGAGATGTGCACCACGTAAATTAAAAGTTTAGTTTAGTTAATAATAATGCGCTGCTTTGTGGATGCAAAGTGGCGTTTTTTTATTATGCATGCAACCTTTCATATTCCTCATCGTCAATAATCATACATTTACCGTATGAAAAGCAAAATCTCAATTATTCTCTTTATCACTCTCTTATTAAGCACCCTGGGTTATGGGCAAACCCCATTATCAAAAAGAATTGACCGTGTATTGTCTGGTATCGTAAAACCCAACGAACCTGGTTTTGCAGTCGGGGTTGTAAAAAATGGTCAGTTTATCTACAAGAAAGGTTTTGGCTTGGCAGATTTAAAAATCAATAGAAATAACACAGTTGAAACATCTTTTAATATTGCTTCTGATGGTAAAAAATTTACTGCGGCCTGCATTTATCTTCTTCAGGCTCAAGGCAAACTAAAAACCAGCGACAAAATTTCAAAATATTTTAAAGATTTGCCAAAATATGCTGATAGCATTTCAATAGACCACTTAATACATCATCAAAGTGGCTTAAGAGATTACGATACATTAATCTGGTTGGTAAATTTTGATGAAAACACTTTAATTGATGACGAGAATGCTTATCAAATAATAGCCAGTCAGCATTCATTAAACTTTACTCCAGGCGATCAGTTTAGCTACAGTAATTCGGGTTATTTTTTACTTTCTTTAATTATTAAAAAAGTATCAGGCATGGATTTAGTTAAATATGCCGACAAGTACATTTTCAAGCCATTAAAGATGAATAACACTACTTTTTCGAGAACGCATCAAGTTCTTGATAAAGCGAATGGCTATGTATTAGAGAATAAAAAATTTGCCGAAAATATACTTCATACAAAAACCCTTGGCCAGGGAAATGTTTATAGTAAAATTAGCGACTGGGATAAGTGGTTTACAGAAATGAAAAGGCACACCATTCTTGGAGATAGCGTTTGGAAAAACATGCTTAAGATCGGTAAAACCAATGATGGTAAATCTACTGTTTACGCTGGCGGATTGTTTGTAACAACAAATAAAAATAAAAAATTAATATCTCATGGCGGAGATTTATCCGGATATCACTCTTCTATGCGTTACTTTCCAAATGAAGATTTAGGCATTGTTGTTTTCACTAACAATGATACTATTAGTCCTGAAAACAATTTCGGCCCCGATGATATTTCAGATAAAATTTTTGAGGAAATCTATCCGGGAAATGATCAGTTGGAAGATATAGATAAAAATAATACTGAAACACCATATTCAAAGAAAATAAACCCAGATGCATTAACCTATACAGGCTATTATAAACTTGAAAATGACAGCAATATGATTTTCTATGTATCTGGCAACAGCAGTAAATTGACGATTTTACAAGGGTGGAATGAAATTAATTATCCAATCATCCCCTTAAATGATTCGCTATATTATATTGATAATACTATTAATATTACATTTCAATTTAAGGTAGCTGTAGGTGGAAAGATGAATAAATTAGAGATTATACAGGACGGAAAAACGACTGTAGCAATAAGAATAAAAATTACCGAAACAAGCCCATTTAAGGACAGTGAAATGAGTTTCTATAACAATGAAATTAACTCATATTACAAAATCCTTCAAAAGGATGACGATTTTCAATTGGTTATGCCAAATGGCAGATTAAACCTGGTATTGCTCCAAAAAAACAAGTTTAGAATCTGGGAAGCAGGAACGACTGACATTACATTTAAATACGCAAAAGATAAAATTACAGGTTTTACACTAAATCATGTCAGGGTAAAAAATTTACTATTCAACAAAGTGAGCAATTAAAACATTAGTCTTCCTTATCCTCTACCTTTCTTATACGGATAATAAATAAAATTAGCACCTTCGGGAACAATTACGAATACGCACATAAAATCCTCTGGTTTTTTATACACTTTTAAAAACGGCTCTTTTTTCTCTTTACTAATAATTCCTTTTTCAACAAATTCTTCCAGGGTAGAAGCTTGTATGGTCCAATCAGTATTAAGTTCTTCTTTGTTTAAGATAAGTTCGCCAATGTTAACCTCGTGTTGGTGCGCAATAAAAATAGGGTGGGCCGAAATCCCTTCAACCATAATTTCTATTGCTACTTCTTTAATCGCATCAGCATAAAACTCCAGGTCTTTTTCTAAGCTTACCAGCGGACTTTCCTGCTTCTTTTGTGGTGCTCCGTTCTCCTCGGGCGTTGCGCCTAATAATTCTTCTCTATCCATACCTAACTACTAATTGAATTTTGATTGAGTGAATTGTTGAATGTTAAAGCCTAATTGCCTCATTCAATCCTTCACTCTTTCAATCAATTCTATTACTTTAACCTTAACAATACTACATTTTCTACATGCTGTGTATGCGGAAACATATCTACAGGTTTAATGCGCACCACATCGTATTTTTCTTTTAGTAACTCCAAATCTCTTGCTTGCGTGGCCGCATTACAGCTTACGTAAACAATTTTTTCAGATTCCATTTCCAGTAACCTTTGTACTACATCTGCATGCATTCCAGCGCGTGGCGGATCGGTAATAACCACATCTGGTTTACCATGCGCCAATATAAATTCTGAAGTAAGGATATCTTTCATATCGCCAGCATAAAAGATGGTATTATCAATCCCGTTTAATTCGGAGTTAAACTTCGCATCTTCAATTGCGGTTGGCACATATTCGACACCTACTACCTGCTTCACGTTTTTTGCAATAAAATTCGCGATAGTACCTGCACCGGTATATAAATCATAAACCAGTTCATCACCTTTAAAACCGGCGAAATCCCTGGTGATTTTATATAATTCAAAAGCTTGCTCAGAATTGGTCTGGTAAAAAGATTTTACGCCAATTTTGAAGCGTATACCGTCCATTTCTTCGAAAATATGATCACGACCAGAGAAAACCGCCACATCCTGATCAAAAATGGTATCGTTTTTCTTTTGGTTAACGATATACAACAATGAAGTTATCTGTGGAAATTCATTTTGAAGAAAACCCATCAAACCATCAATCTGCTCTTGCTCCGGATAAGCGAAAACTACCGCTACCATTACCTCTCCAGTAGTAGAAGTGCGGATAATCAGGTTACGTAAAGCGCCTTCGTGGTTACGTAGATCGTAAAAAGACAAACCATGATCAGAAGCATATTTACGCACCGAATTCCTGATCGAGTTAGAAGGCTCATCCTGTAAGTAACAGTGCTCAATGTCTAAAATTTTATCAAAACGCAAGGGTACGTGAAAACCCAACGCATTCATATCAAAATCCTCTTCGCGTTCCATATCGGTTTTTTCTAACCAACGTTTATTCGAAAAAGTAAACTCGAGTTTATTACGGTAATACCTGTTTTTTTCCGAACCAAGAATTGGTTCAGTGTCCGAAGTATCTATTTTACCTAAACGCTGTAAAGCGGCCTCAACATTTTTCTGCTTAAACTTTAACTGCGCATCATACCCCATGTGCTGCCATTTGCAACCGCCACAGGTTCCGAAATGAGGACAAAAAGGATCTGTACGGAGTTCCGACTTTGTATGCAGCTGCTCGATGATTGCTTCTGCAAAATTCTTTTTCTTTTTGGTTAAGCGTACATCGACCACATCGCCAGGAACGGCTTTGTCAACAAAAATGACCAACTCGTCGGCCTTGCCAACACCTTTTCCCTCTTCAGCAATATCGATTATATGTACGTTTGGAACAATAGTTACCGTACCGGGCTTTCTTCTACTCATTATTTTGCAAAGATAAGGCTAAAAGCTGAAAGAGGAAAGACCAAAGGGTAAAGACTAAAACTGAACGCTAAAGTTGGAATGAATATAAATAACTTAAAGACTAATGCAAAATTGAGGATAAAGATGAATGGTCTATCAGAAAGATCAGGCAATACCTTTACACTCAGTTTAGGGCAACTGATTTAATATAATTTTGATTTTAAAAATTATTTTCCAAAAAATTTAAAAGCAGCGCCCCAAAAGCCATCTAACCAGTTAAATTTTAGGTCAAATTTTTCATCCACCTGTACAGAAAACTCTAATATTTCTTTGCTCATGATAAAAAACCTATCTATTTTAGCAATAATACAAATTTTATACCGAAAACCGAAGTGGTACAAATTAAATTTGTGTTAATTTTACATCAAAAGATTAAAGCTGTCTCCATCCGAAAATTCAGTTTCGATCTGTGTTGGCATCATCAGTTTTTATATTTCACTAACTGTACCTTCACCATTTTACTACAAAGTGACCATCAAATAGATCGCCGGGTAAAACAAGCTCTCATGCATTATTAAACAAGCCCCTTTTTCATTAAACTTAGCTGCCATGTGCGACAATAGGTAACGGAGGATTAGATTTATTTTTTATACTTGTAGTCTTTTAAGCTTAATGATGCTATCCTCCTATGAAATTCGTCTTAACCAGTGTATTACTTTTATTCCTATTTTCTTTTAACTCTTTTGCACAGCATTGTAATTGCAGTCTGGAATTTAACTATGTTAAAGATAAAATTGAAAAAAATTACGCCGGTTTTGAAGATAAGGTGAATGCTAAAACAGAAGCTATCTATCATAAACGCACACAGGCTGCGCTTGAGCAATCGCAATCAATAACAACATCTGCTCACTGTATTTATTTAATTAATGAGTGGTTAACCTTTTTCAAAGATGGGCATATTCAAATAGGCAGAAACAGGATCTCGAAAGAAAGAGAAGAAGCTAAATTACAAGAACGTATTCAAGCAATGGAACGCTTAAGCCTGTCAAGCCAGGAACTGGCAAGACTTAAAAACGCAAAAGGGATCATGGGCATTTATTGGACTGAGGATTCCACGTCCCGAATAGCAGTGGTCAGAAACAAAACAAGTTTTCGGGATTATGCCGGAGTTGTGATTTCTTCAAAACCTGGCAAATGGTTGCCTGGACAGGTAGTCTTATCGCTTAAAAGCAGCAAGGATATGCTTAAAGGCATCATGTATGATCGATATTATATTCCTACAAATGTGTCATTACAAATTAAGAGAAATGCTTTAGGCACTTTTAAAAGAGAAGGAAGCAGGCAATCGTCAGCAGAACCAGTTGGTGAAGCAACTGTAGCGAGTAAATCACTTTCCACAAAAACACTATATATAAAGATTAGCACGTTTAACCAGTTGAATGCAAAGAACATAGATTCCTTGTTTAAAGCAAATCGATCTAACTTAAGTAAAATGCCCAACTTGATTCTTGACTTAAGGAATAATGGTGGTGGCGCCGATTTTGCTTACAGGCCGATAACGCCCTATCTTTACACAAACACATTCAGAGAAATCGGTGCAGATGTACTCTCTACAGATGACAACATAGCAGGTTGGGCTGCAATAGCTACAACTAATGGCCTTCCACCTGATCAAAAGGTGTTTATTAGTGGTGTCATTGAAAAGATGAAAAAAGGTAAAGGTAAACTGGTCTCTTTCTCCAATGATAGCAATATCAGTTTAGACAGCATTGCGCCCTACCCTCAAAAAGTAATCATTTTGATTAATAAAAACTGTGGAAGCACTACTGAAGAATTTCTCTTATTGGCTAAACAAAGTAATAAAGTAACCTTAATGGGCGAGCATACCGCAGGTGTTTTAGATTATTCTAATATGAGAGGGGCAGATTTTAGCTGTATGCCTTACATGCTTTATTGGGCTACTTCCAGAAGCAGAAGAATTGATGAAGGGATAGCCATAGATAACGTTGGTATTAAACCTGATAAAATTTTAAAACCCGAACAGGACTGGATTAATGAGGCGAAGAATTACGTTGAAAAGTAAATTCCAGATACAGCTCACAAAATCCGATGATACAGTTTGATTTTCAATATGTTATTTGATATTATGATATAAATCCGTAACTTAATATATCATTCACATAAAAATGGAGGTTCATTATGAACGTTATCCGTAAAATTGAACATTGGGGAGATGTTCATCACTCAAAATGGCTGGATTATCTACGGATTACACTCGGCCTGATCATTTTTGGAAAAGGTGTTTCTTTTGTTAGTGACACATCCGTACTCCAGAATATGATTACACAAAACAACGTATTTGGTTTTTCAGGCGTACTAATCAGTGTAGCCATTCACGTTGTTGCCTTTGCACATTTGGTTGGCGGTATTTTGATCACGCTGGGCCTGGTTACCCGCTTTGCCGTGGTCATCCAGATCCCGATCTTACTGTTTGCCGTGTTTTTCATTAACCTTACCCCGGGTTTCTCTACACCAAATTCGGAACTTTGGTTTTCGGCGCTGGTATTGTTCCTGCTCATTATGTTTTGGGTGGTTGGCTCTGGTCCGTTGTCGGTTGATGAAGGACTAAAACGTAAAACGGGCAAACGTTACGCTTAACCAACATTAAATATTCTTAGTATCTTTCGTTTTTATAGATAATCATGAAAACGAAGATACTTTTTCTACTGCTTATAGCGGGACTGGCATGTTACGCACAAAATCCGACGGATGGATATTTTAAACTAATCAGACCTGGCTTCCAGGAAAAAAATGCGTACGAAACCACTGCTTTTGTGGAAAAATATTTCCGTGTACCTGGCAATACGGGTTTTAATGCAAGTATCCATTATGTAGAAAACATCCTTAAAAAAGCTGGTTTTGTAGAACAGAAGCAAAATGAATTCGAAGCCCCATTAACTTATCGCATCGAAAAAAGAGCGATAAAAAATAACACCTGGGAACCTGTTGATGCCAATATTGATATTGTAGGTGAGACACAACCGCTCATTTCATACAAAACCAACCGCAACATGATTCCCATTAACTGCGGCTCAACCCCTGTTGGCGGCGTTACGGCAAATGTGGTTTACATCGAAAAAATAGCTCCATCGGAAGTAGAAAAAATGGATTTAAAAGGAAAAATCCTGTTTTCAGAAAATAATCCATCACGTTTACTTCAAATCGCAACGAAAGCCGGCGCCATTGGTGTTTTAGGTTATTCGATGCCGAAGTACACCCAGCCAGAAACTCATCAAACTTCTATCCAGTTCGGCAGCATGAAAGCCAATAGCGAAGTGTGGACGCTGCTCCTATCTTATGCAGCTAAAGAAAAACTAAAGGCAACCTGTTTAATAGGTGAAACGAAATTGAAAGTAAATATCCAGACCAAAATATATCCTTCAGAAGAATTAACCATTGTAGCAAATGTTAGAGGTAGTGTAAATCCTACTGAACGTTTTGTGTTTAGCGCACACGTACAGGAACCCGGGGCAAATGATAATGCGAGTGGTGTAGGAACGCTGGCAGAAATGGCGAGACTAACCGCTGAACTATACCAGGAAAAAAAGATCAATCCGAAGCGCAGCCTGACTTTTTTATGGGGTGATGAAATTGTATCGACCAGAAGGTATATTACAGAAGATACTACGCGTACCAAAGGCATTTTATGGGGAATGAGTTTGGATATGGTTGGCGAAGACACCAAAAAAACCGGAGGTTCTTTTCTGATTGAAAAGATGCCTGATCCATCCGCCATCTGGACAAGAGGGACAGATAAACACACCGAATGGGGCGCCGGCGATGTTGGTGAGAAAGATCTTTTCCCGAATTATTTTAACGATTTTATTTTCGATATCTGTAAAGCACAGGGAAAATTTGCCAATTGGACAGTTAACTATAATCCTTTTGAAGGCGGCAGCGATCATACCCCATTTTTACAAAACAAGATCCCGGGATTATTGATGTGGCACTTTACCGATGTATTTTACCATACGGATAACGACCGGATCGACAAAGTTTCGCCAACTGAAATGAAAAACGTTGGGATAAGTGGTTTAACTGCAGCTTATACTTTAATTTCTGCCGATGAAAACACGGCTATAGCTACTGTTTCGCAAGTTAAAGCGGATGCTTTGGTGCGTTTAAAAACCGAATTTGAGCTCAGCAAAAAGGCAATTGCTGATGGAAAAGCAGCAAGTGACGAGAAGCATATTATCGAGGTTTGGTGCAAATGGTATGTTGATGCACTGGCAACCATTAATAAAATGCCGGTAAAAGCAGAAACCACAAAAGTAGGTTCGGCCATTAAATTTGCGACCAACGAGATCGAAAAACAAACAAAAGTGTATTTAGCCGAATTGAAGTAGGCTAATTTTTATAGTTGATCAGATTAATAACTACTTTAACCATCATCTCTTTTTCTTTAGGATCACTTTCTGCGATGAGTAAGGTAAGCGCAACCAGCGCATTATCGGCAATTCTTTTTGTACCATCTTCACGATAGAGCATTTTATTTTTATCCAGAAACCAAATAAATAAAAAGGCAGCGATCCGTTTATTTCCATCCGAAAATGAATGGTTTTTTACAACGAAATATAATAGATTAGCCGCCTTTTCTTCCATACTCGGATAAAGCTCTTCTCCATCAAATGTTTGGTAAATGGTATACAATGAACTTTTAAATGATTGGTCTTTTTCATTTCCAAAAAGTTTGCTTCCACCAAATTTCACTCTCAAATCATCTATTGCTTCAAGTGCAGAATCGTAATCTATTTTAAAATTACCTCTATGCCCAGAAACTTCATTTTCCAGCTGCTGATGGTCGTAACGATCAAGAACATCTAAAGCATAAACATAATCTGTAAGAATTTTAAAAGTATCTTTTAGCTCATCATTATTAAGCAAGTGGTTATTTTGAACAGCACCAACCAACTTAATCGCCTGTTTTAATTCTATAAGTTGCTGGCTTTGCTCTTGTAATTTTTTATGATTTAAGGCATACCCATTTATCAGATAATCTTTTAAAATCTGGTTGGCCCATATCCTGAATTGCGTTGCTTTAATTGAATTTACCCTATAACCTATCGATAATACCATATCAAGACTATAAATATCAACTGTTCTTTTCACCTGTCTTGCGCCTTCAACGCGAACTATTTCCATTTTGGAAATAGTTGTTTTATCCAACTCTTTATCTTGATATATATTCTTGATGTGTTTATTAATCGCAGGAACCTGAGTACCAAAAATATCAGCAATCTGTTTCTGGGTTAACCAAAGAGTTTCATTCATAATTGCCACCTCTATAACAGGCAGTCCCTCTTCATTTTTATAAATTATAATTTCATCCTTAGTCATTGCCTTAAGTTAGTAAAATATTTATTCTATTTTCGCATTATGCCTAAACCAAAAGCCATAATTATCGGAGCCGGAATTGCGGGAATTGCATCTGCTATTCGCCTCTCTATAAAGGGTTACGATGTTGATGTTTTTGAAACCAATTCGAAACCCGGAGGTAAGCTCGGAGAAATAAAAATGAATGGTTTCAGGTTCGATGCCGGTCCAAGCCTTTTTACCATGCCGCAATATGTGGATGAACTTTTTAAACTGGCTGGTAAAAACCCTGAGGATTATTTTAAATACATTAAACTAAAAGAAGTTTGCCGTTACTTTTACGAAGATGGCTTAAGGTTAAATGCCACCTCCGATCTTAACAAATTTGCCCGGGATATAGAAGAAAAAACTAATTCAACAGCAGCAGAAGTCCAGCGGTTTTTAAAAAAAAGCAAGACAATTTATGAGGTTACACATCGCGTTTTTTTAGAAAGGAGTTTACACAAACTTAAAAGTTACCTGCATTGGGATACCTTAAAATCAATATTCCGTTTTGGCCAGATCGACGCTTTTAGAACACAGGCCAGGGCAAACAAATCATTTTTTAAAGATGAGCGGATCACACAGCTTTTTAACCGTTATGCCACCTATAATGGCTCAAACCCCTATCAGGCACCGGCTACATTGAATGTAATTCCACATTTTGAATATCATTTTGGCGCTTTTACTCCAAAAGATGGAATGTACGGTATTATCAAGGCTTTGGTTAAATTGGCTGAAGAACTGGACATCAGGTTTCATTACGACCAAAAAGTTGAGGAAATTTTATACACCAATGAAAACAAACCTAAAATAAACGGGGTAAAAGTTAACGATAAAACCTACAAAGCAGATATGGTGATCTCTAATCTTGATATCTGGTTTACTTACAAAAATTTACTCAAAGACATAGCTGAACCTAAAAAATTATTAACCCAGGAACGCAGCAGTTCAGCATTGATTTTTTACTGGGGTATGGATAGCAATTACAGTGATCTGGGCTTACATAACATCTTTTTCACCAAAGACTACCAAAGTGAATTTAATGCCATCTGGAAAGATAAAGCCATTTGTGATGATCCTACTGTTTACGTCAACATCAGTGCTAAACATATAAGAAATGATGCGCCCCTGGATAGTGAAAACTGGTTTGTGATGATCAATGTACCCGCCAATAAAGGACAAAATTGGGATCAGTTGATTATGGAGGCAAGGACAAATATTATCAAAAAAATCAGCCGGATTCTGAACAGGAATATCGAAAAGGATATCATTTGTGAACAGATCCTTGATCCAAGAACCATAGAAAGCAAAACAGGATCATATCAGGGTTCTTTGTATGGCAATAGTTCCAACAATCAGTTTTCAGCCTTTTTACGACACTCTAATTTCAGCTCAAAAGTTAAAAATCTATACTTCTGCGGCGGAAGCGTACATCCGGGTGGGGGAATTCCTTTGGCCTTATTGTCAGCAAAAATAATTGATGATGATATTAGTTCAGTTGTTCATTAGGCATTGGTTCATCGGTAAATAGTTTAATGGTTCATAGCTTATTAGTTAAATGGTCATTGGTAAAGCAAATAGCCAATTGGTCTATGGTTGTTAGCTTATGGCCTATAGCAGTATTGCTTAAAACGATCGCTAAACCTTAATTTTCTTAACTTTTTAATGGTCAAACTATAAAGCAAACCATTTATTGGCTTCGGACCCCGGAGTGCAAACTTCAGACTTCTTACTATTTGATCGTGAATTGCTTAATTTGTGAATTGACTGCAAACTGAAGACTCAGGACTAAGAACTGTTAGATTAACTATTTCTCTTAATTGCTTCTTCCAACTTCTCTCCATCAAGATCAAACGCATCTACAATTATTTTCGCTTTTGTATAAAAAGGATCACGTTCCTGAAGTTTTTCTTTAATGAATACCAAGAGCTGTTCATCATTCAAATCTTTAATCAAAGGGCGCTTTTGGCGGTTATGTAAACGCGAAACTAAAGCAGCTGGTTCCATTTGCAGGTAAACCGTTTCTCCATGCGCATTCATCCATTCCATATTATCAAAGAAACAAGGCAATCCACCTCCGGTAGCCACCACACAGGTTTCGGGATAATCGAATGTTTTAAGCATTTCGCTTTCATAATCCCTAAAACCGCTTTCTCCAAAGTCTGCAAAATATTCGGCAATGGTTTTACCGGTTTTAGAAACAATTTCGGCATCAAGATCTATCACCGGGCAATCTAAGCGGTGTGCCAATTGTTTTGCTTTGGTGCTCTTGCCGCAGCCCATATATCCGATAAGGAAAATTTTCATCTGAAGTTCTTAATAGCCGACCTATAATAAATGGTCGCGTTTTAACATTATATAATCCGTTACAGGTGGCGTAAAACCTGCCTTTTTTAATAAAGCTACAACCTGTCCGCGATGATAAGTAGAATGATTAAATAAATGAAATAAAATCTCATCTATCCGGTTTTCATATTGATCACCTCTCGAATTACTATATAAAATACATTTATCTAAAGGATGATTATTCAATGCTTCTCTGATCAGTTTAAAATTTTCTAAAGAGAGGCTTTCAAAATTTTCTTTTGGGTGGATATCCCAAACGCCATAAAGCGGTTTTTTGCTCGAAATTCTTTGTGCCCAAATATGCTGTGCATTAAGTATGTGACTGAACAAACGTACTGCATCAGGCAATTCAATGATTGCCAGTTTAAATATTTCGATGATGCGGGCATCAGCAAGCTCGGTATAATTAATAATTTCTTCTTCTCGCATTACTTTAACTTAATTTAACCCTCGGATCAACATAAGCATATAAGATATCTACCAGGATATTAATGATTACAAATACGAAAGCGATAAAAAGAATTGACCCCATTACAACCGGAAAATCGGACATTTCTAAAGCAGTCACCGTTGTTCTTCCTAAGCCGTTATAGCCGAAAATATATTCTACAAAAAAAGATCCGGCCAATAAAGAAGCAAACCATCCAGAAATAGCTGTAATTACGGGATTCATGGCGTTTTTTAAGGCATGTTTATAAATTATTGTATTCCTGCTCAAACCTTTCGCCTTTGCCGTTCTAATATAATCCTGCGCCAAAACATCCAGCATGGCGCTACGGGTTAACTGTACAATAATGGCCAATGGCCTTAAACCCAGCGTAATCATTGGCAACCATAAATTCCTTAAAGTTAATACCTCTCCATTAAAAGGATCGTAAGAATATAGACTGCCGCTCATTTTTAGACCTGTATAATTGCTCAGCACAAATCCGAAAAGCCAGGCAATAATAATTCCTGCAAAAAAAGAAGGCGCTGATATACCCAGAATAGCAAATGCATTGGCCGATTTATCTATCCACGAATCTTTATAAACCGCTGATAACACACCTAAAAACACACCGATGACAGTAGCAAAAATCATTGCGGTTAAAGCAAGGATGAAGGTATTTGGTACGGTTTCAGAAAGGATTGCAGTTACATCACGTTTGGTTTGGTACGAGCTCCGCAGATATGGCCATTTTAGCGCCAATACTTTTTGATCAAACGCAATCAGTTTTGCGTAATGGTATTTCTGCTGACTGTTACTATCGTTATCCAGAATACTGATCGGCGATAAATCGTTGATATATAAAATAAACTGTACGGGCTTTGATCGGTCTAAACCAAATTCTTTGCGAACTGCTTCAAGTGACTGCACATCAGCCCGCTGCCCCATTGTCATCCTTGCAGGATCGCCAGGTAAAATGTTAAACAGCACAAAAACAACCAATATTACGCCACCCATTACCAGCAGTCCATACATCAGTTTTTTCAGTGCGTATCCAATCATGTTTATTTATCGAAATATTTTCTGCTTAACTGGTCAAAAGTTGGCACATTATGAAAATGCCATTTATTAATCACTACACCATTTTTCATTAGCAAAATACCAGGATTTGCCCTTACCATACTTTTTAAAGGCACTGCATCAGCATAAAATACTTCAGAAAACAAGTTGTTCTTTTTGATAAAAGCCTGAGCATCCTGTGCCGAATTGGAAGTAAGCAAAACCGTACGGATATTAAACTGCTGTGTAGCATTGATAGCAAGTGCATTTAATTTACCAATAGCTGCATCATTTGTATTATGAAGATCGTAAGCCACAAAAATTAAATTGTAGTATGGGTTTTCGATCAGTTCCTTTGTATAATCGGTTCCGGAAGCATCTGTAATATTCAAATCTTTGATTTTAGGCTCAAATCCTTTTTTAACCAGTCTTTTTGCCGGTTCACCGATAATTTCCCAATTGTTATCTTTCCAGATCTCTGTTTTAAGATAGGCTTTATCGCTCATGTCTTTTTCCTCTTTCGTTTTCTTGTTTTTGAGGTGATACATGATCTCAAATTCATCAGGCTTTTCTCCCGGAGGAATTACCATTAATGACGGAATATGCGCGCCAACTTTATAGGGCAGAAAGTCAATAATTGGCAAAACATTGTAAGTATACAACCCAAAACCTAAAGATATTACGGTTACCAAAAGGGCAATATTTCTTTGTGTAGCTTCTTTTTTAAATAATGGATGGATAAGGTTTTTGTTTAAGAAAATTACAATAATCAGCGCTAAAAGTATCAGATCTTTTGTAAAAGACTGCCACGGAGTAAGCGGAATGGCATCGCCAAAACAGCCACAACTGGTTACTACTTTGAACGCTGCAGATATAAAGGTTAGCAGGGTAAAAAAGATAATGAGAAGCAATAAACCCCAGGCTACCTTTTTACTCCAGAAGCCCAATAGCAACAAGGCACCGAGAACAATTTCTAAAGTGCAAAGTAAAATGGCAATTCCAGTGGCCATCCCACTCAGGAAATTCAGGTGAAAAACTTCAAAATATTCCTGTAGTTTATAGCCAAAGCCAAGCGGATCATTTGCTTTGATTAATCCTGAGAATATGAATAAAGCACCGACAAAAATTCTGGAGAATCCTAAAAGTATATTTCGCATCTATATATTTATTTTTAAAGGCTATTACGCTACCTATTTAACGCCGAGTTTAATCAGCGCGAAAACCGAGTAGTTCAACATATCCTGATAATTCGCATTAACACCCTCTGAAGCCAGCGTTTGCCCTTCGTTATCTTCTATCTGTTTAACCCTAAATATTTTCATCAAAATCAGGTCGGTTAACGAGCTAATACGCATATCGCGCCAGGCCTCACCATAGTCGTGGTTTTTAGCAAACATTAAATCCTTGGTTTCCGTTATCTTTTCTACAAACCTTTTTTCAACTTCATCATAAGGCATTTCATTCGGGTCGCTTTCGGTTAATTCTAGCTGCATCATCGCAATAACACAATAATTTACAATCCCAATATATTCAGATATCACACCCTCTCCTACCTTACTTACTTTTTTTTCTTCCAGAGTGCGGATGCGTTGTGCTTTAATAAAAATCTGATCGGTTATCGAACTCGGCCTTAAAATCCGCCATGCAGTGCCGTAATCTTTAGTCTTTTTTAAAAATAATGATCTGCAAACTGCAATCACTTCATCGAACTCGGTAGAGGTATTTGTTTGT
>Ga0157371_10002362_pt1 | contig 18060 bp, 15 predicted proteins | sample C45metaG_FD_113462 | JGI IMG/M metagenome (GOLD analysis project Ga0157371, IMG submission 113462) | Corn rhizosphere microbial communities from Kellogg Biological Station, Michigan, USA - C4-5 metaG | ecosystem: Host-associated > Plants > Roots > Rhizosphere > Soil | place: USA: Michigan...
CATGGCCTGCAACGGGCTCACTAAGCAGGTTGACCTTTGCCTCGACCTTTACGACTACGCTCGCCTCGGACAAGATCGGGGACACCGTGATGTTTCCACCAGGATCGAAGACGTAATGACGGTGAGCAAACCGGCGAGGTGCAGACTTATCCTCAGGGTCATCGAAACGGCTTACAAGAATGTCCGTCGCGATCTCCGGCACACACCGACCCACGGCTAGAAGCTCTTTGAGGAACCTTACATTCGGATGAGGGAAGGAGAACTGCGAAGCAATCGCGTTCTTTACAGCGGCGCTTAACCTAATCTCCTCTTCAACCAAGACGGATTTCTCGCTCTCACGGCGACCAAGCCCAACGATCAACTCGTGACCACTGGAAAGACGCTCCGCAAACCTCTGCATTCGAAGTTCCACCACATCTTCTGGATCGAGCGGGATGAGAGTGGTGCTGATATTGCCCTTCTTCGCCTCGAGGTAGAGCTTCATCAACGCGTTAATACCGCCTTTATCGACGATAATGTCCATCAAGCGAGCAACGCCCTGCGAATTGAAGGACACGTCGAGTTTTCCGTTCTTATTGCGTGATGCCTCCTCACGGAGCTGGCGGCCAGCACTGACGTACCGGTTCAAAGCCTTCGAATTGTTCGACTTAATGATCTTGTCACTATGTGCGACGTCGATGCCCATATGGCATACCATGGCAAGAGTGAGCACGTCCTTGTTTTGCGGGAGGCCGATGCTCTGAGCCTTAATCTCAGTCTTATAAAATTGGGCGTCGTGCAACTCTGCATCCAGCACGATCATCGCCAGCGTTTGGCGCAGCGCCTTATCGCTTCGCGTTTCCAAATCGGCTGCCAATTTTGAAACTTGCTGTGTAGCCCTATACCAGCGCTGTTCATCAGCAGCGCCGTGATCAGGAGCAAAATCAGGAACATCACCGATAACAAACTCGGATCCCGAGGGCGAATCCGCTTCAACGACCGCACCAGCTGCCGAGGCAAGATTTTTGGAGTTCTTGGACATGAAGTCACCTTTCAATCGAAAGGTGAGCTGAGGCAATGTTCGTTTACGCGCTACAGCTCACCGCCGGAGTTATCCGGTGTTGGTGAGCCGCATCGCAGAACGGACTCTTTGTGGTGCCGCCTCTATACTGACGGTTCCTATCGTTACCGATAGCCCCTGCCGGGGACAGATTTCCAACCGCGCGCAGATGGAAATTTTAACTGTTTTTCTGAACCGCGCCCCTCTCGGAGCTGCACCTGCCTGCCTCACGATGCTGGTAAACCGACTTCAACTGCCGCAAACAGAGAAGTTGCCTTAAGGCCGCATCGCAAGTTGGTTTCAGGGCTGGCCGCCCCTTTCCACTTATTGCTGGTTTACAGCAATCTCCCCGCGGGCAATTCGCGGGGACCACGATGGGCGTAAAAATGTGGAATAGGGAAAACGTTGTCAATAGGATTTTTTTAAAATAGATAAAATGTTGAATTTAATGGGAAAATGGCTGATATTTCCTCTTAGAGGAATGTGTTTGCAAGCAGATATGTGCGGTGGGGCCATTGGGAGGTGGGATTATGGAAGTTCAAATGTGTGCGTAGCTGTCGATTTCGCAGATTGAGTTCCGAGGACTTGCTCTGAAAATGTTTTTGGTTCTTCTGAACCTTTATCATCAGTTGGTAGAAATCAATTGCGGCTCTGAGGAGAGCCACAATTTTGAAGCTTGATCCATCGGCAAGAGTGACCACCGGCGAGGCCAGGCGGTATCGTTGCGAATGTATGTATTACGCCGTGAACTGGCGAGCCATGACGACTTGATCGGGGTTGAACAGGAAGCTGTTCATTTCCTTGGTACAATATTCGGTGACATTTTGGGCATCATAGATTTCTTGAAAATCGGTGCTGCCAGCCTCAGTCAGCTTGTTCCACTTTTGCACCGTCAGAACATCAAGTCCGCAATATTTCAGCTCAGGAAACCGCAACAGGCCATGAGCATGGATATTGGTATCTGTGTGTTCGATAAAGAAAATGCCGTCCGTTCTGTCGTCTGGCGAAAACTGGCTCCAATTTCTTCCCAGCAGTGCGCGGTCCATCATTGCGAGATATTTGCCTATGAGGCGCGTCATATCCAGTGTTCGCGAAAACTGCGGAACTTTGGCCTCGCCCTGATATCTCCACGTCAAATTCTTCGGGGGACCTTTTTGCTGCACCTTCACGATATCGAGCGACGTCGTGATCGCGTCATTGGTAGTCAATGTGACAAATGCATTCGGCTGCATCCCTAATCCAAGCTCAATATAGGCCTGACGTAATTTCTCTCGCTGCGCCTTCGTGTTCATTTCCATGCGACTTCTCCTGCTGCTCGGCCAGCAGCGCCAGCCGATAAATATCACTGGCTATTTATGGATTAGCAGCAGAACCCCGTATCAAACGGGCGAGTAGCTTGAGCTAGAGGACGACATTAATGATCAGCGATATCGAATTTTTGGAAGCAGTATGCGAGCGAATGCAACAGGGAGGGTTGGTGCAGAGCAAGGCCGAGTTTTCGACGCGGATGCTCGGCAAGGGTCCGAGCTATCTGACATCAATGAGTTCGCGGGGCCGGCAAGTATCGGAGGAAGTCATAGCGTTTCTTAGCGACCAACTGACGGCAGATATCGAGGCAGATAATGTCGCAATCTTCATTCTCACCGAACAATGCAACCAGCGCCGACGCGATCTGGATCACCGCAATGATCTGCTCGGTTGGATCGCAGGCCACCGGGCATTGTCGATGGATGACACGATCAAGGTACTTGCGCAGCCGGAAAGGTCAGTAACCGGTCCCACAATCCGGCAGAAGCTCGCCGGCTTGCTGTCACGCCGCCGCGTGGCAATGCCGTAATCATTGACTTTTCATGTTTCACGACAACTCGGCTACAACAGATCGACGGCAGCTTTCATCATCTCGTCGCGCACGTCGATATAGCGCTGGGTGGTCGTCAGGTTTCGATGACCGGCCAGCGTCATGATGACCTTCGGGCTGACACCGGAATGTGCAAGCCGGGTGATGAACCAGCGGCGACCGCTATGCGAGGTCGCCCCGTCTAGACCGGCACTCTTGTATAAATGTCCCATCAACTGGCAGAGGGTGTTTGAGGAAAACGCAGTCCGCTTCTGTGTCTGCAGCAGCGGCGCATCGTCGGCCTGCTCCACAGTGCATTCCGTGCGATAGCGCTCGATCTCTCGGCGCAGCTTCTCATTTAAAAAGACTACACGGGCGTGGCCGCCCTTGGTGATCTGGGCCCGAAGCCGCAATTGCTCGCGGACCTTGCCCTCATTATCTGTTACGTCGCGCAACGTCAGGGCCGCGATCTCACCTACCCGTAATCCGGCGAGATGGGAAAGCATCAACGCCACCCGATTGCGTCCCGCGTGCTTCATCTGCGCTACGACGGCCAGCAGCCTCTTGAGTTCGGCGTCTGTCAAAACCCGAGCTTGTTTCATCAGAACCTCACGATAAGCAGGATTTCCATACTTTTCGTTATGTTGCCGATGAGCAGAAAGGGCGAGCGTTGTCGACAAACTGAAAATTGCTCTGCTGGCTCAAGGCGCTAGGGGCGGCTTGAGCCAAAACCTAAGAAAATGTGTGTTTTGTTAAGTTCGCATTCTCGCGTACCAATAGCCGCAAGGACTGGCTATCGCTCGGCGCTAATCTCTGCTGCATAGAGGAATAGCTCGTCCTGGTATTAATGTCGGCGCTCTCGCCTACCGAAATGTCTACCGCTGTAGTGGGAGCAGCATTGCGGGCCAATTATGATGAATGAAAGCTCGGTCTCCACCTCTTCATTAATCAATGATTAGCGTCGGCGGCTCGAGAACGGTCAAGCAGTTGCTTGAGTGGACTAGTATCATTTGATTTAGTTATTTGAACCCACACGTTTTCCTTGCGAATTTTCTCGCCGTTGACAATAATCCGATTCTAATTGCGGTCTTTTTTGTCAAGTTGCGGATCATCATGATATCGGGGTTACCATCGGAAAGTGCTCTAGCGGAAGTGATCGAAATGATCCTTCGCTCCTGGTCACCGGCAGGTTCAATAACGCTTCTCCCCCTCAAAGGTGGCTTTTCAGGCGCTTCTCTTTATCGAGCAGATTTCCGGCCTGCCAAGGAAGAGATTGATTCGGGACAATATATATTCAAATTTGATCGGCCATCCCCATGGGGAGACATCCCTGAAGCCGAGGGACACGCCCTTGTTGAAACTAGAGACCGTTCTTTTTATAGCACACATGTCCCAGCATTGGTACGTAGTGAGACCGCCAAGAATAGCGATGGTCAGGTAATTGGGTATGGCCTGCTATACGATATTGCTGGCAAGAGCCTTGACCGGTTCGCTCCCAGCGACACCCGCCGCGACGGTGGCCTTTTTGAATGCGCGCACAAGATCAGCAAGGAATTACTTCAAGCTTGGTCAGATAAGCAGCCCGCAAGAGACCTCTTTCCCAGGGAGATTTTAGAATATTTTTGCGGCTATCGACTGCAGGCTGCGAAAGCGGTTGAGCTCCACTCTTTGGTCAGCGACTACTGCGGCAAAGACACCACATTCGTCGTCGCTGGAGAGGTGCTTGTTAACCCGCTGCAATTTTTAAAGTTGCTCGACGGTAAAGGCATGCGGGCTTTTCCAGTTCTAGAGAGCTTGTGCCATTGCGACCTTCATGGCGGAAACATACTTCTGCATAAAATGTCTCCCGCGGACAAACCTTACTTCATAATAGACTTTGCCTTGGCAAAACTCGGACCCGTCGGATATGACCACGCTTATCTGGAGTTGTCTCAGATACTAAATGACATAGGAGATGACCCAAATCTCGTCGTGGGAACTCTGAAGGCGATCGACGGTTCTCACCCTACACCGTTGCCGGGTGACGCACTTTGGTCAAAAGAACTACTTTTGAGTATCCGCAACGCGATTAATGAGTGGCGTGATGAGCATCATTCGAAGCGCCAAGACGAGCTTGATCGTCAGTTCGCACTATGTCGGGTAGCAGCTGGATTAAATTGGGCAAATAAACCTCTGAGCCATACTCGTCGAGCCGCCGCGCTATGCTATGCAGGGTGGGCTGCACGAGAGTACCTTCGACAGCATGAGCCATCCATCTGGCAGGCAATTGCGTCTGCGCGCCCTCCAGTTCCAGTCAAAGCTGACGACGAACTGTGGAACGAACTGTGGGAGCACGTGGCGGGATTTGACGCGACAGGTGGTAAATTTGTCCTAGTCGCGGAGGGACTTGGACTTTACCCGGAGTCTCGCGCTTTAGGTAAGCTTCCTTGGTCTACTATTATTGATCTTGACCCAACTTCTGACACCGATGGTCTTCACCGTTACGCCTCTTCGCTACTTTCGAGCAAGCGAGCTTTGCATGCTTTTACGTCAAAGATTCCTCAGTTCGATCCGCGTCGAGCAACCGCATGGATGATGGCTGCGGGCTGGGTAGCCAAAAATGAGACCTTTTTGGATATCGGTGAGTGGCGATGGGAACGACTGCCAGTGATCCGGAACATGTGTCAATTAGTGGTAAAGAGCAGCGGATCGGAAAAGATTAACGTTATAGTTTTACCTGGAGCGGTTCTTGATGAAATGGATCAAGGATCGCGTCTTGACTCCACGTTGGAGGCAATTGATGAAGCGACAAGAGGCAAGGCGTCGATCTACCTGCTGGGAAATCGTCAAGCTTCAGCGCGAGTAATTTCTCTTCGAAGTATCCCTTTGAAGACTTCCAGCTTTATTAGAAAGGTGGCGGACACCTTTGGTAGCGAATTCTCGTCTACGGAAGCATCCGTTCCTGCGGCTGGCGGGACTTGGAAAAAGATTTCGGCAGCTGCTCTCCGTGCCATGCAGGAGACTGTCCATGTGCTGCATACGTCAATTCTCGATGATGTAGACACCAACGGGGGACCGGAATCGAAGTTCTGGCGGGGTCGCCCCCCCACCTGGTCCGACCTGCATGCCGGGCTCGATATCGAACGCGGTGTAAGTCGAACCCTGTACGCCAATCTGATCGAGAAGCTCGACGCTCATCGAAACCATACAATAATTCTTGAGCATAGCCCCGGTGCCGGGGGCACCACCGTAGCTCTAAGAGCTGCGTGGGATTTACGCGAGCGAAACCCCGTTGTTGTACTTCATTCTTACTCTCCCGCCACCGCCGAGCGAGTGAGAGAGGTATTCCAGACTGCGGAGCAGCCAGTACTATTGGTTGCCGAATCATCGGAATTAACCGAGTCGGCACGCGAAGAACTTTACAGGTATTTCGCCTCCCATAATTGCCGAGTTGTTATCCTGTACGTTCGGAGAACGCTATCGGTTGATAATACCCTTCTAATTCCAAGTGAAATGCAGAAAGACGAGGCACGGAACTTCCGCAAAACGTTTGGAGGGTTAACTTCCAATAGAGAGCGCCACAACCAGCTAGAAAAGATCACGGAGGTCGACGGACTTAGCAAATATCGCCTCCCATTCTTTTATGGCCTGATCACGTTTGAACGTGACTTCATCGGCATTGAAGACTTTGTTAAGCGCCACCTCACGCACATTGGGGACGCGGTCAAAGAGATTGTCGAGCATCTCGCCTTAGTCACGATTTACTCAAACTCAGGCATTTCAATACCAACGATTAAAGCTATGTTGGGAATAAGCGCCTCATCTATCTTATCGCTGGAAGACCTCGTAGGCGACAATGCGGCTCGGCTCTTGGTCACCCGTGGTAATTCCGTGAGGTTCATGCACCAAATTCTAGCTGAGCAAGCGTTGGTACATTTACGTGGAGGAGATCCAGATGAATGGCAGCTTGACCTCAAAACGTATTCCGTCTCGCTTATCGAAAACCTGAGTCGATATGGCGAAGCTGACGCAGTACTGGCCTTGCTTCGACAGATGTTTATTGACCGCCTGGGCGCAACAGATGGTACTGAAGACAGAGAAGATTTTGCACCAATTGTAGAAACACTGGATACGATCGACAAATCTCTGGGCCATGCTGTGCTTGAAAAGCTTGCGAATGAGCTGCCAGATGAACCTCATTTTTGGAGCCATCTCGGAAGACATCAAATTTTCCGGCTCAACAGAGACTTTGACAAGGCTGAAGAGTATCTGACTCGCGCGATCGAACTCAGCCCTGACGACGCGTTGCACCACCATACCTATGGCCTCGTTCTGAGAACGCGACTTCGCCAGACTCTCAACCGAGAGGCATCGGGAGGAGATTTGGCTGAGCTTTTCGCAGCTGTGCAAGATCTTTACATGTCCGCCGCAGCGCAATTCGAGGAGGCACGCCGCTTAAGTCCAGATAGTGTTTACGGATACATCACGCACGTCCAAATGATATTGGCGACTGCATCCAAATTTAAAGAAGTATCGAATGCAAAGAGCATAGCGCAGTGGGAAAATGCGCCAAATCATATAAATGCATGGATGGCCGAAAACGTCTCTTTGGCGGAAAACCTTTTAAGGGAAGCGAGCGATCTGTACAGTACGTTAGAGCAGTCCAGTCAATACATTGCAGAATGCCAAGCTGGTATTAACAGGTTGTACGGCGACCTAGATGCGGTAGTTGAGATCTGGGAACTCGCAGATGCGGCAGGTCGGTCCGGTTCGCAAGGGCGCCGCGCGCTCGCCAATGCATACTTGGCTCGAAAAAACCGATCGTGGGCAAATTTGAATGAAGGCGAGCTCAGACGTATCGTTAACCTTATGCGAGAAAATCTGCGTGCAGCTGGTCGGAGAGAAGAAGATTACGAGCTTTGGTTTAACGCCTATATGGTCCTGCCGGAGTTCGACGCTAATGAAGCTCTCTCCGAGCTTTCGATATGGTCGCGCCGGTTCCCCTCATGGCGGGCATATTACTACTCCTATATCGTTAATTTTATGCTGTGGTTCAAAGGACGGACTGAGGACACGTCTTCTTTCGAGCAGGCATTGGAGGACTGCAGAAATTCCCATGTAGGTCGCAAGAACTTCTCCAGCGTTTGGCTCGGTGGCTCAGGCTCTCGTTTCGGGCTGATGTCACATTCCGATCTAGGTGGATGGAAAAAGGAACTCGAATTTTTTGCAAACCCAAAGCCCCTTTTGCATGTTAATGGGCTTATTGACCACATAAACGGTCCCCAAGCAGGCACAATCAAGATCGATGGCAGAGTCAACGCCTTTTTCGTGCCGGGAAAAAAGTTCTCTGCCTATCGCGATGAAAACAAGGCTGTGCATTTCTTCCTCGGCTTCAGCCCCTCCGGCTTGAGAGCATGGGCAGTTGAGAGCAATTATGCTCCTGGCGCCTCGCGCGTCCGGAGCGTCTTCAGCGCAGGGAAGCCTGAACTAAAGGTCCTGCCCGAAGTGGTCATATCAGATGCGCAGAAAGTCAAAGGGATCAGAGATTTTCGTCGAGACCGTATTAGCAGGTTTGTTATAGATTTCGTGAATGCAAAGTTGGCCTTAGGTGTGCAGCCAACTGTGGTGGAACTGAGCGCGCGGCTGGATGCAATAGCCGGGGTTCGACCAGAAATTTTAGCCGCAGCGGTTCCAGATATAAGTAAGTTCGTCGTGAACCTTGGGTTCAACGTGGTGGCGTCATCCGATAGCTACCTGATTACGGCCCGCAAGACTAAAGAAGCGAGAAATGATCGCACGAGCACGTCTTCGAAGCATGTTCGAGGAAAAATTACTAAATTCGATCCTGATAGAAAATTTGGTTTTATTAGCGATGATGAGGAAGGAGAACGACATTTCTTCCGGCACGAAAACGTGCTTCCGGCGTTCAGAAAGCACGTTCGGCGGAATGCAGTGGTGAAGTTCAAGAAGGGTTCGAATAGCGAAGGGAATACAGCATCTGCAATAATCGTCATCACAGAGGAAGTTCATTCTCACGAAGAGGCGCGCATAAAACTTCGTTGTGACATTGAAGCTTACGTGCTCCAAAATCTTAGCGTGAGCGATGGGCAAATGTTGGATTTGGCAACGTTGTATGACCGCCTCCGCGCTAAGTTCGACCGCGACACCCTCGAAGAAGAGGCCATACTAAGCGCGACGGCGGTGGCCAAGATTGATGGTGTGAAAGTGTTTAGCAAAAAAGGAGTATTAGTGGCCAAAGCCACCGCACCTTTGGGAAAGCTTCAACCTCCGAAGCTGCAGAAATCTCCGCATTTAACTGCTGAGAAACTAGTTTCGGCCCAAGCCTCCCCAAAAATTAAGGACGCAACACAATCAACACTTCCAGAGATGGTCAAGAATTACACGTTCTCCACTGTAAAGAGTTATCTTAGTCAGGGAAAGAATATAGACTTGGCCTCGCTTGGTGAAGCTCTTAACAGCAAATTCCCCGGACCCGTGAAAATCCATAGGAGGCTTGGGCACGCATCACTAACCAAGTACCTCAAAACCTTAAACGGGATCAAAATAGAGGTAGCTCAGCCGAATTTTGTGACGATTATCAAAGCTAAAGTCAAACGCTGACGTCACGCTGAAGCAGCAAATGAGCGCCCAGTTGTCGTTAGATAAGGCTCGACGCTGATCTTATTACCGTTGCGCCGCTGTAACACTCCGAGGTCGCACTCTAGACAGATTCAACCCAGAAAACCGCAGTCGCGGGATGAGCGCTGTTCGAGGTCTAGATACATTACCGGATCTTGCAGTCAAGAAAATGGTCTACGCATGGGGTATCGGTTTCGCTTTTACCGGAAGGATTTGCCCGGCATACCCGACCTTGTATTGCCAAAGCTCAAGCTGGCGCTCTTTGTTCACGGTTGCTTTTGGCACCAACATAAAGGCTGCGCAAAATCAAAAAGGCCGACCACGAACGAAGCCTTTTGGAATAATAAGCTATCGGCCAATATCGAGCGGGATGACAGGGTACAGTCGGAATTGAGCACCGCCGGATGGCGGGTACACATAATCTGGGAATGTGAAACGAAAGATAAATCTAAACTCAGTATAGCTCTTCAGGACGCAATTTCATCCATTGCCGACCACTGATGAAAACCTAATTATTGAGTGAGCAGAATGTCTTGGCCGATTTCTAATCATGGCTCCACCGATGTGGATCTCATCATTCCCAATGTCACCGCGCCCGCCTATCTCTGGGCTATGCTCAGCGCAGAAGGTGAGATATTTCGCGGCAGCGAGAACGCAGGTGTGAGACGGCACCTTGCCACCGCTATCGAGCGGTTTGCCTCTCGCGTCACTGGTGGTCAGGCACCCAAACAAGACATCAGTGATCAGCGCCTTCGAACTTGGAAATCCGAGTTTGAAGAAATGGGTCTTTTAACTGTTCACGATGACATTATCGCCAAAACGCGATTTGGCCGGGCGGTGATCGAAGGTGTAGAAAGTGTTGCTGTGGCTATTGAAGGCGCCAACAGACGCATAGCGTTGCTTGGTGCTCAAGTTGCGAATCGAGTTCTTTTAGCCAAGCCCGGAGCTAAATCGAGTAGCAACACGGTACCAGATGACGCAGATCTTCTTCCTCTGCGAGCTATATGGCGGGCCTTCAGGGAGCTAGATAACAAGCTGCACTGGCAGGACATAAATAGGGTACTCGGGCACATCCACTATGCGGCAGATCTAGATGATGGCATAGAAAAGATCCGAGCTTTCAGAGCAACCATTGGAGACCAGTACCCCTTAGATGAACCGGGATTAGCAAAACTCGGAGATATACCGCTCACCGACGACCCCCGGCACATCACACCTTGGTTTAATCGAGCAGGCATCGGAGGGATGTTGATCCCGTCAGAGGCGGACGCGAATGGGTTTCGCCAGCTCGAACCTAAGGCGACTACCATAATTGACGCCCTCCTTGGTGAACCCGAGCCTGAGCCGAATGACGCTGCCCGCACAAATCGGCAAGATTACGTGCGTTATCTCATGGCACCTGTCGAAATTGCTTCGCGGCCGCCTGTCAGCACCAGCGATCAACGACTGATCGATAACGTTACTCAAGCCGTGAACAGTGTCGGGGATCGCCGTATAATCGTCCTCTCGGGTCTCCCCGGAACTGGAAAGTCACGACTTGCGCGTAAGGTTGCCGATCAACTTACAGACGGTGACAACGCGCGCCTTAAAGAAATCCAGTTCCATGAAAACACGACTTATGCCGATTTCATGGAAGGATTCGTGCCGAAGAGCGATGGTAATGGATTCGAGAGGCGTGATAAAATCTTTCGCGTAATCAATCAAAGAGCGCACGACAATCCTCATGCCAAGCACGTTCTTCTTATTGAGGAACTTACACGCGCAAATGTTCATGCTGTGATCGGTGAACTTCTAACATTTGTGGAGCACCGATCGCGCAATTTTACTCTCTCATTGTCGCAGCAAGATATCACGATTGCTCCTAATCTCGTTATCCTTGCAACGATGAATCCGAGGGACAAGTCGGCATTGTCGCTCGATGATGCGATATCCCGAAGATTACACCGGGTAGACGTAAAGCCGTCCGTAGAAGGTCTCCGCTCCATGCTGGCTGAAAGTCTTGATGCCGGTATCCTCGAAAGGCTATGCGACTGGTACATCAGCTTCCAAAACCTACTTCCTTTCGGGCATGGCGTTTTCGCCGGTGCAACAGATGAAAAGACACTTGCGGAGATTTGGCGAGGAACAGTCATTCCAATGCTGTCTGATCCGCGCGGGCTCTTGCGCGAGGCTTATCGTCCCGCGCGCGACAATTTTCCCTTCCTGAATGAAGAAACCAAACAGTAAGCCGTGTGAATGATGTTGCGTATATCACTTCGCGAGAGAGGAAATCCCTCAGTAATTCCGATGGCGGATTGGAGCCCAAACGAACTCGAAACGCCGCTTCGGGAGCTTGAAGAGCTTGGTATTGTCCGCCTTGCCTACTCAAGTGCTGGAGTGATTATCACACCCAGTTCGTTTATCGGGCGCCTTTCACTGCCGAATTATGAAGTTAATATCGCCCCCAAATCGCCCGAGATGCTCTCTGTTATGCGAAAGCTCGCATATATGGGGAACAGAAGAACGGCTACTGCATACGTCCCGGACGTGATACCTGCACCGGATGGACCCGATGGGTTAGTTCTTGCTTTTATAAGGACGCTGAATGAAGCGATCGGGAGTGGTCTACCATGGCGATACCTTAGAAGGCTCAAGATCACATCTTTTCCCGACGGCTGCATCGATTTCGGCGAGACAATCGCAAACCTAGCAATCAAGGGCATCAACCATCAAGTCGCGGTGAAGCATAGTGAGCGCATTCACCACGTCGAGTATTCGCGTATCATCCTCACCGCGCACGAGTATATAACGCGCCATCCTTTGATCAGCTTGCAACAGCTAGGTGAAGCCGAAATTTTGCTCGGCGCATTAGAACAGCACGCAATTTATGAGGATGTTGACGAGGCAATTGAGGTAGCAATTAATCTGCTTGTTGAGGCTGCCGAGAATGAGTGGGATCCCTCCCATGTTGATCTCCTGAAGCAATGCATCGCGGTATTGACAGAGATGTCGGCTGCCGGCGGCACCATCTCTCTCAGAGCAGCTGGCACTGCGCATTTCCAAAATCTTGAGACTGTTTGGGAAGGATGCGTCTTCCACCTGCTTGATAACTGGTCAGCTGCTTTCTCACCTATTGAGGTCGAACTTCATGGATTGTCGGGGACAGGTACCAAATTGTTTAGTGACGGCGGCCCTGTGCTGGATCCGGACGTCGTGCTGCGACTAGGGCCCAAAGTTACAGCTGTCGTCGACGCAAAATACAAATTGTTGCTGAAGGATTCCCCTCCAGCGGCAGACATATATCAAATTACAGCTTACATAACCCGCACGCAGGCTTTGTTCGGGGCGCTTGTATACTACTCAGAAACCACCGACAGAGCCTGCTTGGTGGGAACGACGCAAGACGGCGCACCAATCCTCTGCATTGCGCTTACAGCCGCGTCGCTCGAAAGAGATGGCTCACAAGCACTAAGCAACCTTCTTAGCGAAGTTCCGTTGCTCAGCAAGAATTTGAATAATCGAATGAGCAACGGTTTGCGCTAGAGCGGGACAAACTGCATTTCCGATTTGACGAGCGACATCTTTCTTAGGACCAAGAAACACGAATTCGTCGGGGAACGATTGCAACCGAGCGCCCTCTCTATTTGTTATATTCCGGTTTTGGTCAGGGTGGCCGAAACGCCCTCGAGTGAAGTTATCAAACATCGCCGTGATAGTTCCCGAGGGACGATCCCACCAAAGTCGACCAAAGACGTCCAAATGCCGATGTCCATTCGAATTGCGATGACAAGGCAGTTGCAGGTGAGGCGGAACGTCTAACCTACCGCCGCCTTCGGGCACGTAACTGAGCCGTTCCAGATTTTTAGGCGAGATTGCTGCTCTCTGATGATTAGCAAAAAGCGGATGCTCGCCATTGTCCTCCGGCGGCGGCGGAAGATCCCCAATCGCATCTCTAACAGTCTTTAGTACCAAAATATTCGGAGCGGGAAATTTAAATGCGGTCCCAACGTCACTTCTGAGCGCCACAATAAACGCCCTACGGCGACTTTGCGGAACGCCGAATAGCGAAGCATCAAGGATGGTTGATGATGTTGAGTACCCACCGGCTTCAAACAGAGAAAAGAGCTCTTTAATGTGCTCTTTACCGCGTGAACCTAAAACGGTCGGAACATTTTCCATGACGATCACCTTCGGCCGAAGGTGAGTGGCAAACTCTCCAAATCTCAGCACTAGGTCATTTCGTGAATCGGAGGCATTACCTCGTCTCTGTAACGAGAATCCCTGACAAGGCGGACCGCCGGCCACGATATCGATTTCGGCTGCCAGTGGTCGTACCATTGCATCGAGATTAGGCGCACTGATTGACGCTAGGTCGAGCTTGTGAACGTGATCGCCAAGGTTGCGCCTATAGGTATTGCAGGCGTGTTGATCCCAGTCAGCTGCGAACACAGGCTCGCAACCGGCTTGCTTAAATCCCAGAGACATTCCTCCAGCGCCGCAGAATAGATCAACGAGGCTGTAGGCCATTAGGCTGCCACCACTTGTTTTTCGGCAAGTCTGATCTGTCGTTTTCTTCCAGCCAGCCCGGATGAAATTGACTTCATTATTGGGGCTTGAACGTCATCGGAGAAGTCGGTCTTATGCGCGTTACCAAACCATGAACTATCGATGTGGATGGCCAAATTCTCCGCGAACATCGGAGCTACGGCGTTACCGATCTGCTTATATTTGTCGTCAAATGGGCCTTCAAATTGGTATTCTGCCGGAAAGCCTTGCAACAGTGCGGCCTCTCGCACCGAGAGACCGCGATTCTGTTCAGGGTGAGTGAATCTACCGCACGACGGTGTTCTGCATCGGGCAGTAATCGCGACGGCTGGCCTATCCCACCATAGGCGTCCGTAAACATCGCGAAAACCGTCAACTCTTGTATGACATTCCGGACCAACTCCCGCTGGGAGAGCACTACGACTGCCGCCATCCTTAGGAATTAGGCTCAATAGGTTTACCGTTTCAGGTCGGTGCTTTGAGGTCACATGCATCGGATCATTTGGGCAGGCTTCGCCGGGGGCAAGCGACGACAAGTGAGAAATCGCATCGCGCACGGTCCGAAACGCGCTAGGCTCGCGTGTAGGCAACGGCATTTCAATCTTTAAGCTATCTCGCGAAGCCATAACCAGCGCGCGATACCTCTCTTGCGGGACATCGTATGACGCAAGATTCAGTATTCTAGATCGGACGATATATTGTTCCTGTTGAACCCGGTTCTTGAAAGCCTCATAATAGTGCCAGTGCTTTTGCTGAAGAAGTTCTGGTACATTTTCCATCAGAACCAGCTCTGGCTGCAGCATCGCAACAATCTCCGCGAAGGCAGCAATCAGTTCGTTTCGGTCATCTGACCGCCGATCCTTCTTGCGATGCGAACTAAAACCTTGGCAGGGCGCACAACCGATAAGGATTAGCGGCCTGCGTGAACTATAGCCCCACTCCTTCAAAGCAGCATCGAGCTTCGGACGTTCGACCAGGGATCGAACATCCATGTCGAGCGCGGGCCTCCTCAACATGCGGCGGTACGTATTGTTGGCGTGCTTGTCGATATCAAGACCGCCGAGGACATCGTAGCAGATGGAATTAGTTTTCGCGTTTTGAAAGCCGTACGACATTCCTCCGCATCCGCTGAAGAGATCGATGACCTGCACTTCCATCTTCGGAAATTTTTCAAATGAGCTATTCATTGAGCACCTGGAGCTGAGAAAAAGAATGAGCGAGCTAGACCTTCAGGTTTTCATCAAGCCATTTTTGGTCATTTAAATTACGTGACCCAAAGCCTTGCTCATCCAAGTGATCTCGAATGAGACGGGCGACCAGGGTGCTTTTCTTGAAACCTTTTTCAGTGCAGTAGGCACAAAATCGCGCGTCCTCTTCGACCGTGAGCAGGACGGATATTTTTTGTTGTTGCTTCATGCTGACCACTCCGTGATTCGGGCACATATTCACCATTGCACTTTCCCTGCAGCGTTCGCAAGAGTGCGCACTTTTGCGCACATAGCTAGTGAGTATGGAGGTCTCTGATACAGATCAAGTTGATACTAAAATAGGCTCGTGAAGCATGGAGGGGCGCTAAATTACTTGCGCGGTCTTAGCGCACTGCCGAGACCTGACAAATGAAACCAAATGCTTAATACCATAGCCTTCCAATTCCGATGACACTCCTCCACAGGGTCAAAAAATTGAACTGAGCTAGCCGGAGCTGGTTCACAGCAGTCGTGAATCTAGCGCAGTCTTAGCGCACTGCAAAATTCAGCTAGTAAAATCCATATACTTAAAACTGAAGTCTTCCAATTCCGATTCCAAAGGTCACAGGTTCGAATCCTGTCGGGTGCGCCATTTTCCAAAAGTTCTCTTCGACGTGCATATGGCGCTCGCGATCCCATCTTCTGCGGATATTTGGTCTGCTGGAGACACGCCTTCGAAATCGCGTCAAACCACCGTCTTGACTCTTCCCAAAAATGAGAACATTTATAGAACAAATGAGAGAACGAGCAATGTCCGGAGCTGAGAAGATCATCGTGGTGCAGTTCAAGAAGGGGCGCGGCGGTATTGTGCCGGGGGATATTCGACAGGCTTCCAGCGCCGCCTCTGCCGAGAAGATTGCCGGTGCAATGGCGTCTCGCCATATTGGCGTTGCTGCCTATGCCGTCACCGTGGATGAGGAGAGTGGCGACATGGGCGATCCCCGTCTCCTGGTCTCTCATGGCGAGATTACCGACTTGATGCCTGACTGACCGGACAGGGATCAATCATCTTTCACATCAACGAGCAGGTTGCTCTGAAACAGGAGATCGGGAACGTGTGTGCCGAAATCAACGAACAGGTCGTGGATGTTGCGGCATATGTCATCCAATGCCACGACGGGGATGCGAAGGCGGCGGTAGAAACGCTGCTGGATGAGATCGAGCATCTTCAACAACAGCTTTCGGTCGCCGTCGCCGCGATGGGACGAGGATTTACGCGCGGGTGGATACCAAACGGCGAGCGGGAGTGACATGCGCCACCGTCGCGGTATCGATCTGGTGGGCGCGGGCGACGAGATAGCAGGACAAAAAGCCAACGAGGTTACATTTGCCGACCTGCCGCAATGGTATTCGGTCAGCGGCAAATGCGGACAATGCGGAGAGGTGAGCATGCTGGAGCGATGGGAATTACAGCGACGGTTTGGCAAGTCGCAGCAGTTGATGCCGCTGGAACGGAAGTTGCGGTGCAGCCGATGCGGCAACGGAACTGGCAACCATTTTGTCTTCGGGCATGTATCGCGCGATTGAGGACGGATGCTGCTTTGAACGATGCAGATCGCCTCTCGACGATCGTCTTGCCCATTTGCGCAGAATGATGCCGGGGAGAATGCCAGCCGCTCAGTGAGAGCCATCCGCCAATCGGATAGTGGCCACTGAGGCTAAGACAATTGGCTAAGGCAAGTCCCTACTCACCGATCGCACCCACTCGGCAACGGCGGTCGTAACCGCCACCCACGAAGGACGCATCGAATGAAGAGATTGGGAAAGAATCTTAGGGTCAGACGGGTCGAACACATGGCGACCTGCACATGGCACGACGCAAAGCGGGATCGTCTTTCCGCAGCGGCGTTTAGCCCGCGACCACAAAGGACAAATGGGCAAGACGATAGTGAGGTCGGCGCGATGGATAGACAAGAGACCGCACGGTTCCGCGCAACACCTTAACCCTGACACGAATTTTCATCAGCCATGCAAACGGAGGTTTCCAGCATGCGACGCGTTTCGTTTCTTTGTACTGTTTTCATGATCTCTCCAACACTGGCACTGGGCTGCTCCGAGCCTTCCAGCGATGTCCGCATTCCCAGGGCACCCTCCAAAATTTCGCAGCCCTCCTGCGTGCTTTATTCCAATTGCTCGGAGTATGACATGCGCTCCTACAAAAACGACGTCGCGACCTATATTCGCGCCCTGACGGAATATGCAGAGGACGCAGCCGATGCCGCGGATGCGGCGAAGAGCTTTGCCAGCGACGCGGCAGACTATGCGCGATGTGAAGGCAGTGACGCCAGTTCACGCATACGGTGAGCTTTCATAGTCGCGCGCATCTCCCGGTATCACGGCGAAACGTTTGCCCACCCAAAGGGACAAAGCTGCCGTTGTCCATCTCAGCCGGGAGACGAAAGCATCCATCTCCGCCGCCTGCCCGTCCGGACGGATTTTTCACCCGGGCGAATCCTGCGGTCATCGTCCAAAACAGTTCAAATCGATGTCACTTCCAACTGAACGCAACAGCGAAAGGATCAAACTCATGAAGCGACTTATCCTATCTTCCATCATGGTGCTTGCAGCAAACAGCGCCTTCGCCGAGTGCGGGATGAACGCCTCGCGATGCTTCAAGAAAGATGGAAGCACCTACGAACTCCAGCAGAATCTTGGAGGCGGATATGCCGTTAGCCGCGACGGCAAAAGTGAGGGAAGGCTCTCGCAAAATCTCAGTGGCTCCTGGACGTTGTACAGGCCGGACGGCACGACGGAAACGTTCGACCGAAAGCCATCGTCCATTCCGAAATACTGAA
>Ga0157371_10002365_pt1 | contig 18050 bp, 18 predicted proteins | sample C45metaG_FD_113462 | JGI IMG/M metagenome (GOLD analysis project Ga0157371, IMG submission 113462) | Corn rhizosphere microbial communities from Kellogg Biological Station, Michigan, USA - C4-5 metaG | ecosystem: Host-associated > Plants > Roots > Rhizosphere > Soil | place: USA: Michigan...
CGATTAAAAGTGATGTATTCCATTTACGAACAGTATTATGAAAATACGAGATTTTCTATTTTCGTAGATGATTTTCAAAATAAAAGTGGTGCAATCTTAATTTTTGATTCACAAACAAATGAGATTGTGGGCTTCTCTACCGTTGTGGTGCAGCATTTCTACTTAAATGGTAAGGACTACACCGTATTATTTAGTGGTGATACGGTCATTTTGAAGAAGTTTTGGGGTACGCGTAGTCTGCAAAGTACCATGCTCAAACTCATGATCAAGCTTCGAATCAAATATCCATTTAACGAACTCTATTGGCTCCTGATTTCTAAAGGCTATAAGACCTACCTGCTACTCGCCAATAACTACTATGTGTACTACCCAAACATTAAAGATGAAAACCAGCATCTTTCGGAAGTCGTCGAACACTATTGTGAGAAATTCTTTGGCGAATATTATGACAAAGATGCGGGGCTCTTAAATTTTGGAGATGACTATCAACCTTTAAAAGGTGAGGTCGCACCAATTACTGCCGAAATGAGAGAAAAGAACCCAAATATTCATTTCTTTGAGCAGTTGAATCCGACATGGAAAGCAGGCACAGAACTGCCATGTATTGGTCGATTAGGCTGGAAAGATATTGCCCGTTTCCCAGTGAAGCTCATTACTAAACCTACAAGCAAGGGAAAGTTTGAAGCCTGTGTAACGTCTAAAACAAAACGTAGAGAGGCCATCCAATGAAATCTAATGAATGGCTAACTTTGGGTTCGCACCTGATTTTAAAAAAATGGTGTGATGCATCTGACCGTAATTTTCAAAAACAGTTTAACGCTTTAGAAGCGACACAACGTCAAATCTTACATTCGATTTTACAGACCTCGACGTTTGCGAAAGATAAAAAAGTTCAAAACTATGAGCAGTTTGTAAAAGTATTTCCTGCAACACGTTACGGCGCATGGCGAGAAGACATTCAACGTTATCGTGAACAAAAGCTGTCACTGTCTAGCAGTAAACTGGTTCGTTTCCAGCCGACCAGTGGTTCGAGTGAACAAATCAAGTTTATTCCATATACCAAGCTGTTTTTAGATGAACTTGACCATGCAATTGCGCCGTGGATGGCAAGTTTATACCGCAAGTGTCCACAGCTTAGTTCGGGCACACATTATTGGTCGGTGTCGTGGTTGCCTGAAAGCCAGCGTGAAGTTTTAAAAGATAAAAACCTAAATGATGATAGTGCGCTACTCGGTGTCGGTAAGCGAATTTTGTCTAAGTTTACTCAAGCGGTTCCAAGTAACGTTGCCTTTGCAGCCAATGCTGACGATGCACTGTTTGCCACCATTTGCTATTTGGTCGCAAACCGTAATCTAGCGATGATTTCGGTGTGGAGTCCAACGTTTGCGCTGCAATTACTGGAACGTTTGGAGTTGCTACAACAAGATGTGATTGAAGTTTTACAAAGTGGTTTATGGGGTAACCGTCAGGCTTCATTAAAAGAAGTCACTGCGCCGCATAGCCCTGAAAGTGCTCAAGCCTTAATTGCAAGTTCAAACGGTACACAGATTGACTTTAAAAAACTTTGGCCAAAGTTAAGCTTAGTGTCGAGTTGGGATACCGCAGGTTCAAAAGCTTGGGCCGAAAAATTAAAAGAAAAGTTACCCAGTGTGCAGTTTGAAGGCAAAGGTTTATGGGCGACGGAAGGTGTAGTGACCATTCCCTATAACGATCAATATCCACTGGCGTATCAAAGTCACTTCTACGAATTTGAATATTTAGAAGGCGATAAACAAGGACAAATCATTCCATCGTGGCAGCTTAAACAAGGCGATGTGGTGAGCCCGCTGATTACTTCGGGTAATGGCTTGCTCCGTTACTGTCTGGATGATTGCTTAAGAGTGACTGGCTTTATAGAGCAAATTCCGTGTTTTGAATTCCAAGGCCGCCGTTTTGGCGTAGATCTGGTCGGTGAAAAACTCGCGCCTGAAACAGCTCATCAGTTATTGTCGCAGTTAAATGAAACCGAATCGAAAGCGATTTCTTTACTCGCGATTGATACGCAGCAACAGGTTAAACCATTTTATTGCGTGCTTTTTGAAGGCGAAATCCATCACAGCATTAGCAATGAATATATCGACAGTATTTTGCGTCAAAACTTCCACTACGAACTTGCTCGAAACTTAGGGCAGCTCGACCAACCTCAAATTCGCCAAGCCAATAATGGTTGGAATGCCTATAAAAAACTGGTCATGTTTGATGGCATTATCGAAGGCAATATCAAACCTGAGCCACTCAAGAAAGTCACCCTCAATAGTTTGGAACAACTATGAAAGGGATGAAGCCATTGAATACTCTGTTTTTAACACTTCGACTCGCCTTGTATTTAGGCGTATGGTTGGTGTCGAATACACATGCCATGACTTTAGATGAGGCTTTGTCGGCTAGTTTAAGACATGAAAGTCAGCTTGAGGTCAGCCGTTTAAGCGTAAACCAATCCACCGCTATGCTCGAGCAAGCCAAACAGCGCGATGGACTTAAAGTCAATTTAGTCGGTCAACTGGACTATGAAAGAATAGATACACCTTCACACGTCCTATTTCCAACCGAAGGAAACCGTAAAGGCCGAAGTTTGCAATTGCAGGCAGATTATCCGATTTACACGTCTGGTCGACACCGTTTAGGAATTGATGTTGCCGAAAGTCAGCTTTCTGCACAAAACCAAGGTTTGTCAGATCAACGATCTGAAACCATTTTAAATACCGTAATGGTCTATACCGATGTATTAAAGAAGAAAGCGATTTTAGAACTTAGACAAAAGACCATGGCAAATCTGCAACGGTCTTTATATGAATCAAAGCGCCGTTTTGACGTGGGCATGATTACCCGTGCGGACTTGGCTCAGGTTTTGGCGCAAGTTGCTCAAGGCCAAGCCGATATCACACAAGCTCAATCTAACTTAACTGTAAGTGAAGCACAGTTTTACCAAGTAACGGGTACAACACCTGATAACCTTGTTGCGATTAAACAGCTACCCGCTATTCCCGCGAGCTTAGATGAAATTTTGGCGCAAACCAAAAACCATCCAGCGTTAATGCGTAGCAAATACGAAAAGCAGGCTGCCGAGAAACAATACGCTTTAACTAAGCGGGAACTATGGCCAACGGTCATGCTCACCAGCCGTGCCGGAAAGCAAGATGAAGCGAGTTATATTGGTTCGGAAAGTAATAACTATATGGTTGGGGTGCAACTTAATGTACCGCTCTATGACGATGGCTTAAATCGGGCCAACGTTAAAAAAGCACAGGCCGATATCGATTTAGCTAACCAAAAAACGCGAAGTCTTGAACTGGACTTGAACAAGCGCACCCGTACCACCTATGCACAGCTTCAAACCATTCGACAAAATAAAGAAGCACTGGCAAATGCCATAGAGGCAGCATCTATTGCCTTTGTTTACACGCGTAAAGAGTTCGATGTTGGCACTAAAACCACATTTGATTTGCTCAATACCGAGCAAAAGTTACTCGATGCAGAAACTCAGAAAACCGTAAATGACCAAGACGAAGTGGTGTTTGTCTATCAGCTACTCGATCAAATGGGGCGTTTAAATAACTTGGTTCCTACACAGACCGCACAACAGGTGAATAATGAATAAAACAAATCCACCACTTGCTGACAGCACTCTCATTACCCGTGAAGCGACTTTGGCAGATGATCAGGCTTTAAGAGACTTGATTGCAGTACCCATGACCACCAAAGGCATTCAAATTAGTTTTCAGCGTGAACCCAGTTATTTTAGAGCGTCTGATATTGTGTATCGACATAAATTGCATGTCGTGATTGAAGACACCGAAAGCCAAAAGAATGTCGCTTGTTATAGTAATGGTTACCGCCCGTGTTATGTCGATCGAAACATTCAAAACTTACGCTATGCGGGTGATTTACGGGTAGATCACAACTACCGTGGTAAATCACTGGTGAAGGTTTTGGCAAAGCATGTAAAACAGACCATGCATGAACCGAACTATAGCCAAATGATTATTTTTGATGATAACCATGCCGCGCGGGCAGCCATTCAAACGGGCAAAACGGGAATGCCCGATTATTATGATGAAGGGCTTATAGAGACACTCAGCCTGACGAGTACAGGCACAAAACGAAAAATCACGGCCTTTTTAAAGCAGACTTCTCAGCAGAGTGACATTCAAGAAATCCGTACATGTGTTGCTGAAGCTCAGCATGTGGAAGCCATGAATCAGTTTATTACCGACATGGCCGAGTTTTATAACTTTATTCCAGCCTATAAGTTTGAAGAACTGGCCCAAGGTCATCAGTATTTTTCAGGGATAAAACTCTCAGACTTTTCACTTTATTTTAAAGGTGAAAAACTGGTGGGCATGTTTGGTTTATGGGATCAGCACAGTATTAAGCAAACTAAAATCTTGCATTACAGTTCAGTCATTGGAATTTTTAGACCTGTTTATAACTTATTAACTCCGTTAACTAAGGGCATGCGTTTGCCTAAACTCGGTGACTCTATTAAGTACCATGTGTTACATACACTTATGTGCCATCCCGAAGATTTGGCTTTGCATCATAAAATGCTCGAAGATGCCTATAACAAGTCAAAACAGCAGGGCGTTGGTGTGGTGAGTTTTACGCTTTCCCATAAAGACCCGCGTTATCAGTTAAACCAGTTTTATAAAGGTGAACGCTTAACGGGTATGCATGGTTTTATTAGTTATGAGGGCGACCCACGACCCCATTTTGATAAAAACTTGATTCCATATTTAGAAGTTGGGCGTATTTGATTTAAAGCTTGAAAAGACATTTTGAATGAAGCCCACGAACGTGGGTTTTGTCATTTTGAATATGAGCGCTGAAGTTGAAGAACAGTTTATAAAAGAAAATATAGCGATAATTTATAATATAATTCTTTAATTTTTAATGGAAAAGTATTTTAATTTTTATTGATACGTAGTCACTAAACGTACATATAGCGCAACTACTATACAAATCGAAATTTAAGAACATGGTAGTTAAGTGATGAAAAAAAGTTTATTGGGCGGCCTTATTCTGTCTTTGTGTACAACTCCAGCTTTTGCGCTAAATATTCTATTGGTTAACGATGACGGTCTAACCAGCAATGTCAAAGCACTCTATGATGAATTAAAAGCAAATGGTCATAACGTGCTTGTGTCTGTACCTTGTTCACCACAAAGTGGTCGCGGTGGTGCAATTGTGATGTATAGCTCAACGACGATTACTGCGGATAATGATAAGCAAATTGCGGCTGAAAATGGTTGTCACAACGGCGCTGCACCCATTGGCGCACCTGCGGCTGGAACGTTTACCAAAGCGGGTTATACCAATGGGGACTGGAATTACACCCATGGCACACCAGTGATGGCAACAGTTTATGGACTAGATGTGGTTGCGCCAAAGCGTTGGGGTAAAGCGCCAGACTTAGTTTTATCTGGCCCGAATGAAGGTCAAAATGTCGGAAAAGTCGTTGTGCACTCTGGTACCATTGGCAATGTACAGTTTTCGGCAGGCCGCGGTATTCCGTCTATTGCATTAAGCGCCGATACAAACACGGTAGATGATAAGACTTTAAACAACCCTAACTCTGCAATTGTGGCAAAACAAACCGTAGTGTTATTAAAAGAATTACAAGCTAAGGCAGGTAAGGGCCAATTGTTGCCGAAAGGCATTACGCTTAATGTTAATTTTCCTAAAAACTTAACAACCAGCACACCTTTTGCATTTTCAAAAATTGGGACGTATGACTTATATAAATTGAAGTTCCAAGTGACTAAAGACAATAAAGGCAACAACCAATTTGGTCTAGGAATTGATGCGGCACCATCTGCGCCAACTACCTCGCAAATGTCGGATGAAAGCGCCGTAATGCAAAGCAAAATCGCTGTAACTGCAATGCAAGTGGCTTATGACCAGCGACCAGCAGCTCAAGAATGGCTTAAAATTCGTTTAAAAAGCCTATTTAACAAGTAAGGAGAAAGACCATGAAACGTTGTTTGTTGGTTTTACTCCTTGGGCTGGGATTGGCGGCGTGTAATGACAATGATCATGATGACCAAGTCTCGACTGAAAAACCTGCCTTAGCTCCGAGCTTAGATGTCGGTACTTATATTATTAGTACTGAAACTGATCAAGAGTTACCAATGGCGGGTAAATACTATTCTGGCGCAGATGGTTCTAAATTATTGGTTTTAGATGATGACGAAAACCGTGCCAAGGTTGTGATGAGCTATGACGCAAAAACCAAAGCTTGGCAGAGCAACCAGTCTAATCAAGCGATGACCGTTGAATTAGCACATTATGAAAAAATTGATGATCAAAAAATTACGTTGAATCAATTGGTCGGCAATTATGATTTATCTTTTTCAGATGGAACAACGGTAAATGCCGAGGTCAATGCACAAGGCAAAATTGTTTCGAAAGACCCAAATTGTGTGTTTACAGGTGTTATTACTGAAAGTGCATTAGCGAATACGGCAAACTATCAACTGACCGATAACAAGTGTGATGCGCTAAAAAACAACTCAAAAGGCTATGTCATTGTAGATGAAGACTTAGAGCCTATGAGTTTTAGACTTGTATCTGACACAGTTGCATCAAAAGACATTTGGGCATTTGCACAATCTTAAAAATAAAAAGGCAACGGATTCATTTCGTTGTCTTTTACCCCAACCTATCTTGCGCCGTTGAAACAATTAGCATGGTTTGAAGGTAATAATCTACACGCGTGTGATTATTGTCCTTATGTGAATTATGCGCATTAAAGGCTGCATCATGAAGTTTCACAACTCGAGCTATTGGATTCGAACTGCAACGAATTAAATATTCTTCGCGTGTTTCACTTTCCCGTTTAGTTAATGCATCAACGGCATCACGGACTTCTTTTCCGAACAAACTTTCGATTTTGTCTAGCGTAAGAGGTGTGTCTTCAACGCTATCATGTAGAAGGGCTGTAATAATATAGACTTCTGAAAATTGGTGCTCAATTAATGAATTGACCACACCTTTAATATGGTAATCAAAGTAATCATGAGGACCATACTTTTGACCTTGATGCGATTCTTTTGACAATTTCTCTGCTAATTCAACTTTATTTTGAGTCATTTTTGCTCTTATCACTTTAAGTATATGACGCGGCCTAATGTCTGAGATGGGTCGCTTAAGTCATAATTTTATACTGAATACTCAAATTAGGCATATATAAAAAGCAGCCTCGAAATGAGACTGCTCATTTTTAAATGAATTCATAAGTTTTAAATATTTGATAAAGTGAATGAGCTATTACCGCCAGTTAAAGCGACGTTCGTACCATTGATTAATAGAACAGGTTTATTTCCACCAATATTGGTTACGGCTAAGCTACCAAACCACCAATTGTTATGTCCAACATAGTGACCTTGAGCGAGATATACGGGAATGGAAGCCGACGAAGTTTGTAAATTAACGCCAAAGTAGAAGTTAAGCTTGCTAGGGGTGTCGCCACTACTTTGACTATCAGCAAACATGTGACTACCTTTTTGTAATAGTTCAACATAACTATTAGCAACCTGCGAAGAGCCGCTACGGTCACAGTCTAAAGTGATCGTCCAAACATTTCCTTTTTTAGTAATGGAGGGTGGCGGTTCACAGGTTTCGCCGTCTGTATATACAACAGAATTATCAATATATGTGATATTGGTTAATAGCCCAGTATCATCAGTAATAACAACAGTGTTGGATGAAGTTGACATGATTAAATCCTCTTAAATTATGTTTTATCCAAACGCTTTATTTTATTGTTTATAAAAGTAATCGCGCTGGATGCTTTGTCTGGTATTTTAAATACCATTGGTTATAAAGTGTTTAAAGTATGATTTATTTATATGCCTTAGTTTTATATTTCATCTTTATTAAAATATCATTTGAGTTGGGTTGTTAATATTATATTTATTCAAAATTAAATCGTTTTTGATACAAATTATTTTTTATTGGGATTTTTTCACTATATTGTTTTTAGGTGTGGAAAGGGTTTTATTTTTTATCAAGAAAGATAATTTTTAATTAAAATGTGACTAATATTGATAATTAAAGCACTGATTGGAAATAATATTATTGTTTGATTTGTGATTTAAGTGTTTGATATTTATTTTATAAATACTATATTTTAGTCAGGTTTAATTTATGGTGTTATTTTTAAGTTGTATTAATATTTTAACTTAAAAGTGATTTTTAATAGGTTTTAATTGGGTGGTTTTACAATAAATATTAATCATTAAAAATAATAGATATTTTATATGGAACAATTATCCTGATGGAAATATTTATAAATATTAGTGCTGTAATAATAAAATCCTTTAATTTTATAAATTTTTTCATTAATAGATGGGAGGTGTTTATTAATTGCTTAAATAATCTAGAATATTTTTTATTTGTTAATATAGACTCATAAAAGAAAATAGGTGCTCAACATTTAAGCCAAACTAGACGTTCAGTTTAATGATTTTGAACTTTAACTTAATGATATAAAAGTGGATGATAAATATTACTTAAGAATTTCCTTAATTATCTAATTAAATGAAAAATAATAACTATTTAAATAATTTCTAGCCAATTTCACATTGACACCTCAAATATTGAAGATTACCATTTGCGGGCTGGCCTACATTGCCAGGCAGTTTTGACAGACTGCAATACGACCGCATCAGGATTATTTCTTCTGAGGAATAGTCTTATGTGTAAGCTCCTCGTTCCCTCCCGTAGCGGTAGGACGGGAGAGGGACACCCTCGGGTGTGCTGGCGTCGTACCAGTCTGTCAACCCTCTTCCGTTCTGCCACCATAATTCTAATGCTTTGGCAGAACTCCATATATAAGGAGTTGGCTTTGTACATTCATCATTTCTTGGCAGCCTTTGCCAAAAGCTATAACAACACAGCTTAAAACACTTAACGCAGCTTGATCGCCGTAAGGCTTTTTCAGGCTTTAGCTCGTTATTACTTAAAACTTAGACAATTAAAACTTGAGATGTGCTGAGCACAGTCTTTACGGCTTTGCTATGCCTTTTTTCTCCCAAAGGCAGCAGTTTTTTTACATCTCATTTATATACAACAATAATTTTTATAACGGTAAAAATATGCCACATTTAGTTCTCCCAACACGTGCATTAAAAGTCGTAAATAACGCAATTGAGTTATTTCACTACAACGGATTTCATTTAGTCGGCATCGACAGGCTTGTGAAAGAGTGTGAAGTACCCAAAGCAACTTTTTATAACTACTTTCATTCTAAAGAGCGGTTGATTGAAATTTGCTTGATTGTGCAAAAAGAATGCTTAAAAGAAAAAGTGGTTTCTATTGTTGAATATGACCGCGACACAAGCGCAATGGATAAACTCAAAAAGCTCTATTTTTTACATGCAGATTTAGACGGGCTGTATTACCTATTATTCAAAGCTATTTTTGAAACAAAACTGACCCATCCCAAAGCCTACCAAACCGCCGTGCGATATAGAACATGGCTCACCAATGAAATTTATAGCCTGCTTAGAGCACTTAACGCCGATAATTCCTTTACCGACGCCAAACTATTTTTATATTTAATCGAAGGCGCCGTCATTCAGCGTTTAAGTTTGGGTGAAGTTGATGGGAGAGTGGTTGAGGTGTTTTTAAGGGGAATGGGGTGATTTCGCTCACATATTACTTGGCAGCCAGCGTATTAACTTTATCTTTAGAACTGTAGCTGAGTCGTGTTTGTGGCGCCGTATCCCAGATCAATAATTAGTTGTTTTAGCTATTTACTCACGTACATAATAATTTTTAACAATTGTATCAAGATAAATTTCACTTTTTAAATATTTAAACTTTAAAGGATTTTTTAAATCACTGAACAAATGTATGCCACCGCCAAGTAAAGTCGGTATTGTCGAAATGATCATTTCATCGATCATGTCCTCTTTCAGAAAGCTTTGAATTGTGATGCCACCATCAATATAGAGATTGTTATATCCATTTTTATTTAAGCGGCCAACTATATCTTGCAGCTTACCTTTTTCAAGAAAAACTTTGCCCTGTAGAGTAGAAGGAACATCTGTTAGGGTATTACTTAAAATAAAGACAGGTTTTTGATAAGGCCACTCACAACCAAAACTTAAAATGGTCTCTAATGTATTTCTCCCCATAATAATTGCATCAATTCTTTGCAAAAACTCTGAAAAACCAAAATCTGATTGACCTGATGGTGCTGCCTCATGCAACCAATCAAGTTGATGGTTTTTGTCTGCGATATAGCCATCTAAGCTTGTTGCTATGTATACGATATTACTCATGAATTTTTCCTTGTTCTATTGTCTATTGGCAAACTAGGTGAAAACCAATAAAATAAATTCTACAATGTAGAATTTATTTATTTTAGTGAGGATTTAGAATGGATGTCAAGGATAAAAAAAGAGGTCGTCCAATCAGAGGTAAAGATAGTTTAGATAAAGATGTGATCATAACTACTGCCAAAGCTCTTATGTTAGAGGACGGTAAAACACCAAGTATTAGGCAATTGGCTTTAGCTCTTCAGGTAGATGCGATGGCTATGTATTATTATTTTAAAAATAAAGAGGACTTACTTGAAGCTGTAACTATATCTTTAGTCAATGAAGTATATAGTCCATCAAATAGAGGAGGTTGGGAAGGTGAGCTTGAGCAACTTTGTTTTAGTTATCTAATCTTATTGAAACAATATCCAGGTTTGTTAGAAACGTTATTAGGAATGACATCGACAGGTCCTGCCACAGTTTTTCGAAGTCGATATCTAAAAATTATTTCTGATCTAAATTTAGGTGATCAAATCGAGACGCAGAGTTTAAATTTACTGGTTGATTATTTACATGGATTTGCTTTGGCCATGAAATGTAACCAATCAAAAGAGCATTTATTGATAGAAGATATCAGAGGACCGCTATCGCTAATTCAACGTATTCTAGTCAAGATCTAAAAACATATGCTCTGGTGGTGAAGCTGATAATTTTTGCGCCGCATATGCATTTACTAAAAGGTTAAGTTGAAATATTTGAGAAAAAATATGAAAGATATTGAAATTTTAGAAATAAATGAAATTGCTGATTATGAAGAAGGCTTATCACTATTGTTAGAAGATTCTATCAATAGTGGAGCTTCAATAGGTTTCTTAGTTCCTGTAGAAAAGAACGAGGTCTTAAATTATTGGCGTGAGGTCAACCATAAATTAGCACAAGGTAATAGCCGTCTATGGATTGCCATTCAACAAGGAAAGGTTGTTGGTAGTGTTCAATTATCCTTAGTAAGTAAAAAGAACGGAGTTCATAGAGCCGAAGTTGAAAAACTCATGGTTCTAACGTCAGCAAGAAAACAAGGAATAGCAACGTTACTACTGAAAGAACTAGAAAATTTTTCAAGAGAAAAGGGTCTACGTTTACTTGTCTTAGATACACGTGAGGGCGATGTGTCCGAGCTGTTATATAGCAAAATTGGATTTGTTCGAGTGGGCGTAATCCCAAGTTTCGCATTAAGTTCAAATGGGAACTTCGACGGTACAGCTATTTATTATAAGAAGCTTGTTTGAAACTAGAAATAACTTCCAGATGTTTCTATTTACGTTAAAGCACTATAAAAAGGCCCTAAATCATTAGGGCTATTCAATACATATCCATATAAGAAATAATCTTCAATCAGGTTATTTCTTATATGGCATAGATTCAAGAATTTCTTTAATAACAGCTGGGTCCACTACGTTTTCATACATAGTATTGAAAGTATGTTTCTCATCTTCAGTGGTTTGAGCATTAACAATAGCTTTCAACTTTTGCTTATATTCAGTATGACCAGCTTGGTACATGGCAGCATAACTTGACCAGAGAGCATATTGCTTTTGTGGATTATCATTACTTAATTTTTCGTATTGTGCCTGATATAGCTTAGCCGCTTTTTCATAACAGCTATTAATTTGGTTTTCTGGCTTTTGCAATTTTCTTTGAATTAGACACAGAGTTTCTTGAATGCTTGCCGTGCTATCTAAAGCGAGAATTTTTGTTGCCAAAATATTGGCTTCATTTAAATAACCTAGTTGCAGTAGTACTTTTAATTTCAACTTTTGCACTTGTATGCTTGAAACATTGTTATTTGGAAATTTCTTTAAAAGTTTTTCCAACTTTGCTTGTGTGGATGTAATGTCAGCTTCTGTCTGAAGAGAGTTCATAATTTCATTGAACTCTGCCACAAGTGGCTTTAATGCTTCATTTTGGTTATTAGATTGTTCACTCTGCACTTGGGTGATTTTGGTTGCACTATTAGGATTATTACACGCAGCAACCGCGGCACTTAATAATAGGATCGTTAATAGTTTATTCATAATTTTTTTATACCTGACGAGCCACGGAATTTTTAGTATTGCCGCACATTCCTATATCAGGATGCACAGCTCATACGATCAATAGCAATGTGAATGTATCTATCTGCGTTAGAGCACTTTAGAAAAAAGCCCCGAGGAATCAGGGCTTTTTAATTAATTACCTACTTCAACTTCGTAAATAGTTTTAAACGAAGTCTTTAGTTTTTCATCTTGAGTTCCATCAATGTACTTTTGCATTTTCTCTTTGTACTCTGGGTGTCCGCCTTTGTACTTGGCTAGTAAATAGGTAAATTCACCTTGCTTATAATCAGGATCTGTCTTATTTTCTGGCTTATCTAACTGTGCTTTTAAAATGTATGCTGCATCATCAAAGCATTGCGTAATCAAATGCTTATCTTCTTGCTGCATCGTAATAATCTGGCACTTAGATATATATAGAGCAGGATTTTCAGGGCGTTCTTTAATTTGTTTAGCATTTAATGCAAGAGCTTCATCATAATCTTGCAAGGTCATGTAGATGTTCATCTGCATAAATTCGCGTTTGTTTTTATCCGAGATTTTACTGACTTCAGGCAATACTTCCCTCATCTTATTTTGAAACTCTTCAAAGTTACCCTCACGGTAGTATTTGAAATAACTTTCATACTTATCAATGATTTTCTGATCTTCAGCAGAAACCTTCTTGATCACTTTCTCTTGTGGCTCTTTTTTCACATCTTTTGCTGAGTCGGTAGCGTTACTACAAGCGCTAGTAAATGCCGCAGTACAAATAATGGAAAGTAATAAAATGTTCTTCATGCTTTACGTCTTGATGCTGAGGTTATTGTGAATGTATAGGTTTTATAGGGTGGATTTGGAACAACTTTCCCGTTATCAAACTGTCCTTCAAAGCCCATTTCTAACTTAACCTTTATGGGTTGTAAGTCTGGTTCAGGAAGTGTGATTTCGCAACTTCCAACAGGTTGTCTATCATTTTCTGTATTCCAAAACCCTGGGCCAACTTTAAGCATAATTGGGCCGCCAATTTGTTGATCCTTTTTAAATAGGCGCAAAGTTCCACTCGTAAAGAGTTTTGCATCATTTTTTAACGAAGGAGGAATTAATGTTGCACTTACAAATAACTTTCTTTTTTCAATTTTATATGAGACTTCAAAAGAACATGCGCCTGACATCGCTTGCATCATAATACCAAATACACTTGCTTTATCTTGGTCATACGGCAATAGAAGATTTTTAAATTCGACAATCTCAGTCTTCTTATTCTCAATGTAGTAATTTTCGTACTCATCTTTCACAAAGCTATCAGTTGTAGGTTGCTTTTGAGACATTGGAGCTGGTGAGGATTTAGCTGCAGAAGATGGAGCGCCTCCGCCATTATCTTGAACAACTAAATTTTGTTGGGGTAAAAGTTTACAGCCACAAGAAAGTGAGTCATTAACTCGAGCAGCAGCTTTGCCAAAAATCTGCATACATGGATCGCCAGACACAATTGTTGCAACGACTTTATGTGTTGGGCATGTAGCTTTATCACCGACACAAGCAACGGCAATACCGTCAATTAGGAACATACTGTTCCCTGAGATCACTTGGCCGCCTCCAGTAGTGGGGCAGCCTATAGTTATATATGGGGTTGCCAAAACTTTTCCTTCTGATTTTCTTGAAGTGGCGGAATGATAGCAAAGAGGGGTAGACAGTGCTGTATAGTTTTATTTATCAGGATGCACAGTTCATACGATCAATAATAATGTAAATATCTCGATCTGTTTAAAGCACTTTAAAAAGCCCTGAATATTTCGGGCTTTTCATTTAAGTTTTACTTTAATGATTCTGGTACATAATTTGGTGAATCAGTACCATAAAATGACTCAATATATGCATCATACAAAGACTTATATCTATCTTTCGATGCGACATCTTTAGTCTCATCAATAAATTTCTGTATTTTAGCTTTATAGTCAGTGTGATCAGCTTTATACATTTCAGTTAAATATACAAATTCGGCGTCTTTGTACTGGGGATCATTTTTGCTAGATGATTTAATCAATTCGGTTTGTATGAGTTGCGCTGAAGCTTCGTGACACTGTTGAGTTTTTACTTTGGCCTCATTTAATTTTTCAAGCAATGTACATCTAAACATTATCCGTTGAGGCAAGGGTTTATCTTTGATCTGTTGCTCATTTAGCTCATAAGCTTCTTTGTACATTCCTGACAACATATAAATATTCATTAATGCCATTTCTCTTTGTTTCTTAGCAGTAACTTTCTTTATTTCAGGAATTAAAGGCTCTAAAGTTTGCTTTATCTTTTCATCTTCACCTGAGGTCACAGCTTCATTTGTGATAGAGTCATATCTATCTAAAATCGCTTTATCACTTGCTGATAGTTCAGTTTTTACGTTTTTAGAACTGTTTTTCGAAGTATCCATCTGTTCATTTGAAGCTTTACCACAAGCAGCAACTCCAAACACAGAAATGAGAACAATAGCACTGATTAATTTTCTATTCATGATTTACGTCGAAAAATAAGATCTTAAATTTATCATGAGGACACCTGTAAATTAGCAGGAAATGTCGCCTATGGATTGCTATTTAAGAAGTAAGGATTGGGCAGCTATATTTTTTAGGTATTTCGGTACTCTAGATATAGTAAGTTTATTAATGGCTAACAATAAATCTTGATCAATACTATTGAAGCCATATGTGTGACAAATATTCGTACAAAGATAGTTGAATAATTGAGCCGTAACTTCAGCATCTGCTTCTGCACGATGAGCTGTGCCATTAAACTTAATATTGAATAAGTCTGCCATTGCCCCAAGTCGATAACTGGGTTGATGAGGTAAAATACGGCGAGCAAGTTTCAAAGAACAAATGAGTCCATTGTGTGATGGATTTAACTCCTGTCGAATACTTTCTGCTTTTAGGAATTTCTCATCAAATCCTGCATTGTGAGCAAGTAAAGGATCTGTTCCAATAAAGTCCAATAGAGAAGGAATGACTTCTTCCACTAAAGGAGCATGATTAACCATATCTTGAGTAATACCAGTCAACTTTGTGATGTAGTATGGAATATTTACACCACAGTTTATTAATGAAACAAAACGTTCTGTGATTTCACCTTCTACAATACGTAAAGCCGCGACTTCTGTAATACGATCACCAGCCTCAGGGCTGACTCCTGTAGTCTCGAAATCAAGTACAATGATTGGCGAAACATTCATAAAACGCTTTCTCTATTAGAAATTAGGTATTAAAAGCACAACACTTTTCATCATAATAGCTTTAAGTCAAAGATAGCACTAAGTTAACTTATCTTAATATTGAAATGATATTAGTAAGTGATATGTTTAGCTGTTAGGTTATGCCGAGCACAGCTCATTTACACGGGCTTATAAAGAGTGGTCGGGTAAAACGCCACAACAAGCCCGCGAGGAAATGAATAACTAAGGGTAGAGCCTCTTAAAATGAGATGTGTACATGTTTTGAGTGTTTATTCATCGTTTAATGCACATTCAAAGTTACTTGGGTTTTCTTTACATCTTACTTTCTTCAAAAAATTCATCATTTTAGGGTCGTAAATGCCTGCCTTAGTTAGCTGTATACGTGCCTCGCGCATCATTTTCATATAGTTTAATTGTTCATTTTTAGGAATATCCATCCAATATTTTGAAGGAATATCACTTTCATATTTGGCAATAATCCCAAACGTTCTATTTAATTGGCTGGCTACCCAAGTTCGAGACTTTTGCCCAAAACCTGCTGGAAACTGGTCTTTACGAATAATAAAATTTGCCGAAATTTGAGTTAAAGGGAAACGAATGATAGCTCCTTTCTCACCTAGACCTTTGTGTAGTTCGAAAGGTTTAAATGCAACAATAGGAGCGGGGACAATATCAATTTCATGGTTATTAAATTTCGCACCAGCATTGGTGACGTCTACAGATACAGCCTGACCACCAACATGTTGCACAAGCTTTGGTTGAGCTTCATCATATTTAAATACCCCAATTTTTTTACCGGCAGCTTTAGCGAGTGTATTGATACTTCTATCATTTACAAATAAATATGCAGGGCCAATTGTGCCTAAACCTGCGATTTCATAAGGACCTACAACCATGTTTTTTGCGGCCATTGGTGAAGACAACAGCTTATAGGCATTAATTGCCGTTTTCATATTTGTTAATGCGCCGACCGCATCTAAAGATCCTGTGTATTTATTAAATTGACGACCACGTAAACCACTAATAATAGCACCATCACATTTTCCAACTTTTAAATCTTCTGCCGCAACGCGTTCATCTACATATGCTTTTAAAGATAGATCAGCACCCCAATTTTTAGCTTCAAGTGCATAGTCTTTGGCTAAAGCGAAAGCATCTCCCGATTTACCAATGGGGTCAAACACACAGACGACTTGTTGCTTGGCATAAAGAGTTGTTGTTAAACATGTGCTTGCAATAAGTAAAGTAGTTTTAAAACGATCCATATTTAATTATCCATTATTTAAATTATAAAAATTATTTTATAAATCTGGGTTAGATTAGATATGACACTTCAATAAGAATTTAAAGAGAAAAGGTCAAAAGATGGATTTGGTTCAGAATGTCATTTAATGATTTGTTAGAATATTTATTGTCCGATTTACGGACAAAAATCTCATAAATCGGTATTTTCTCTATTCTTTTTATATCCTTAAATAAACTTAAAAATTAGTTTATCCATTCCACAATGGAGATTAATTTATGGAAATCTTAAAAACAAAAATTGCAATTATGGACTCAAGGCTAACGAGCCTAACAAATAGTGAAATAGAGATTTTTGCGAATAGTGCAAGGCATCGTAGAGACCTGTCTAAGTGTATCAAGAGCAACAAAACTGTAGTCAATGGATAGACCTCAGTACTCAAAGACTTGATGCAAAAAGATCAACAAGAAGATTAGAAAACGATTATTAGAATTTAAATGATTTTTTGTAGTTAACAATTAGATTTAAAAAAGGATTTTTAGCACTTAGCCTAGGTTTACTCTTTATAAACTTGGGATGTGCAAACAATGATAGTGATGACAATAATACTGCTGCAAGTATTTATATTAATGGAAAAATTTATACTGCCAAAGATAAAGACTCCCTTCAACAAGCTATCGCAATTGCCCATGACGGAACCATCCTAAAAGTTGGTAGCAACGAAGAAATCAAAAAAATTGTAGATAACAATACACAAGTTATCGATCTTGATAATAAAGTCTTAATGCCAGGCTTAATTGATAGCCATATTCATGCTTTAGCTTCTGGTGTGGAGGCGATATTAGCCACAATGGATAGCGGTGATACCACCATAGATATTTCTAAAGTTGAAGCAAAACTTAAACAAGCTAGTCTCGATGGTACGGGGGTTGCTGGAGATGTTCTATTTTTAAATGGTTTGTTATCAGAATATTGGGAATTGGCCGACAAACTCTCAAATGTATTTAATAATAATGAATGGAAAGATCGTCCTATTGCTTTAGTCGGTAGTGACCATCATACAGCTTGGGCAAACCAAGCACTCCTAAAGAAAGCTGGTATAGATGCAAACTTCATTCAGCAATTAAGCCTAAATGACCAGCAAAATGTTGCACATAATGAAAACTTTGAACCCACTGGATTTGTGATTGACTCTGGCTGGGATATGGTGA
>Ga0157371_10002367_pt1 | contig 18046 bp, 13 predicted proteins | sample C45metaG_FD_113462 | JGI IMG/M metagenome (GOLD analysis project Ga0157371, IMG submission 113462) | Corn rhizosphere microbial communities from Kellogg Biological Station, Michigan, USA - C4-5 metaG | ecosystem: Host-associated > Plants > Roots > Rhizosphere > Soil | place: USA: Michigan...
AAAACAGAATACGGTATCGAACCGGCAGCAGCCGCAGTTGCAGCACCAGCAGAAGGTGGTGGAGCAGCAGCACCGGAAGAAAAAACATCTTTCAATGTTATTTTGAAAGCACCTGGAGCTAACAAATTAGGTATTGTAAAAATCGTTAAAGAACTTACAGGCTTAGGTTTGAAAGAAGCGAAAGAATTGGTAGATACAGCACCAAAACCAATTAAAGAAGGCGTAGATAAAGCAACTTCTGAAGAAATTAAAACAAGATTGACAGAAGCAGGCGCTGATGTTGAAGTAGTTTAATTTTAACGCTAATATTTGAAAAAAGCCGGGGTTAATTCTCCGGCTTTTTTGTTTGCTCAGTACTGCCAATCAAATGATGAAAGTAGTATATCGTTTAAAAATAGATTCTATAAATTAACGGTTTTCATTCCTGCTTCTGTATATCGAAGTCCCGAAGCGGCATTTTTTGGGAACACTTCGTCAATTTCCTGTAAATCTTTTGCTGATAACTGAATCTCTGTAGCCTTTACATTTTCTTCCAGGTATTTCACTCTTTTTGTACCCGGAATCGGGAAAATAAAATCTCCCTGCGCCATTACCCACGCCAGCGCTAACTGAGCAGGCGTACAATTTTTTTCTTGGGCAATGCTTTCAATTTTTTTCACAAGAGCCAGATTTTTATTAAAGTTTTCTCCCATAAAACGTGGCGAAGTTCTTCTGAAATCATCTTCGTCAAAATCATCAAAACTTTTTATTTGCCCCGTTAAAAAACCACGTCCAAGCGGACTGTAAGCTACAAAAGCAATTCCCAATTCTTGGCATAATGGAAGCATTTCATCTTCCGGTTCGCGCGTCCATAAACTATATTCTGATTGCAAAGCGGAAAGGGGAAAAGTTGCATTTGCTTTACGCAATGTTTCTGCGTTTACTTCACTCACCCCAATTCCTTTTACTTTTCCTTCTTTTACCAAATCCGCCATCGCCCCAATCGTTTCTTCAATCGGTGTTTCCGGATCTTTCCTGTGCAAATAGTATAAGTCAATTACTTCAACATTCAATCTCTTTAAACTCGCTTCACAAGCGCTTTTGACATATTCGGGCTTGCCATTTACGCCTCTTGTTTTTGGATTTGAAGGATCTCTGAGGATTCCAAATTTCGTAGCCAATGTAATTTTATTTCTGAAATCTTTGATGGCTTTTCCTACCAATATTTCATTTTTAAACGGGCCATACATATCAGCGGTATCGAAAAAAGTAATGCCCAAATCATAAGCCTTATGAATCGTTTTTATCGATTCTTCATCATTTTTTTCTCCATAAAAATCGCTCATTCCCATACAACCCAATCCCATTTCTGACGCCGTTAACCCTTGTTTTCCTAAAGATTTTGTTTTCATATCCTTTAAAAATTTTTATTGGTCAATTTAAATTCTTTATTTAAAAACCCTGGCAGTAAACAAATAAAAAACTACTATTTCTGCTTTTATTAAAATAAATATCCCTTCAATAATCAAGCCTTTAATTTTTTCTATCACAGGAAACTGATTTAGCTCTAATACCAGTAAACAAAGAAATAAGCGATATTTTGATTTTGATTTTAATAAAAAAACCACCGGTTAAGGTGGCTCTGAGAAGGGTTCATGGTTTAATTACTTTGTAATTTTTTGAACAACGTTTTGACTTGAAGAAATGAATTGTAAAAGGTAATTTCCGTTAGGAAGATTTGCCAATTTGTCAATTTTTAAAAAATTATTTCCTGAATTCATCTGAATCTTTTTTGAAAAAACTTCTTTCCCCTGTACATTGAAAATCTTTACAGCCACAGATTCCGCCTTGTTCCATTCAACATTTACATTCATAAAATCTTTAAATGGATTGGGAGAAACGGTAATTAATTGACTTGTTTTTTTAATTTTTACCGGAACAATATTCGAAAAGCTTTCTTTGCGATCAAGATCTATTTGTTTGAGACGATAATAAACGACACTGCCAGTGAACGAATAAATATGATCGTTTTCGGTGTAAGAATGGAATAGATTAGTAGTGCCATTTCCCGCAACAGTTCCAACATCAGTAAAGGCAATTCCATTGTAACTTCTTTGAATTACAAAGCGGCTGCAATTGATTTCCATGGTAGTAGCCCAATCAAGTTTCACCTCATGTTCTGATAACAGATTTCCGCTGAATTTTACCAACGTAACCGGCAGTGGACCCGCTTCCGGATTCATAATTGCAGTTCCGTCATCCACAAAATTTACACCTGCATCAGAAGATGAAGTAATGCGGGCAATATTCATTATCGGAGGAACCGGAATTCCTGCTCCAGGATCATTTACAGTAACCTGAAATTGAACTTCATAGGTTTCATTTGCAGCAAGTGTGCCGCCAGCAACACTTGTAGCGCCTGTGCCTATTCTGAAAACAACAGATTTTGTTGGACCATTTACCAGGTATTCTGCAATATCGTCGCCGGCATTATCCGTTTTTAATCCGGAAGCAACTCCAGGTGCACTGATTACTTTCAATGAGCCCGGTTTATACGTAACTGTGTTTGGCAAAGTATCTCTTAGAACAATATTATTAGCGCTTCCAATCCCATTATTTGCTCCTTTTAAAGTATAAGTCAGTATTTCGCCACTTTCTGCAAGATGGTCATTGTTTGCATCGGAAACTGTTTTTTCTAAATTAATAGTTGGATCTTTCATGCGAATTGTGAAAGTAAAAACGCATGGAAAATATTTATCCGCCTGCGTACCGAATTCTAAAGTAACTGAATTGGCATTTGGCAAAATTCCGTAGCCCGAGCCGACATCAAACATATCGATATCAATTCCCATCTGATTGACATAATCCGGACTTTTTGTATGAACGGGAACGCCATTATTGCTTATAGTTCCGTTCCATGGATTGAACGGCGGGTTGGTGGCATTTGAAAAAATGTTGCCATTAATAAGCAAATAATCTCCCGGCAAATTTGCATCACCTTCCAAAGCCACCACTCCCATTTTTGCATCTCCTGCCTGAATAGACCCGGAAGGAACATCAAGACCTGTTAAAGTAACCATTGATGTAACCGGATTTCCACCATTATACACCGATTGAAAACCATCATACACGCGAACACTGTTATATGGAAGCGCGTTATTTTCATAAACTACTACGATGCTCCATCCTCCATGATTTCCACCGTCGCCGACAGCGCCTGTACTTAAAGGCACGTTTCCCACTTCATAAGTTCCGGCGCCATTGTTTTTTATAAAATCAGTAATATCTGCAGAAGCCAGGTATTCTGTAAACCCAGGGACGATAGCTATCGTGTCAATATTGATTGCCATTACATTTGAATAACTATCTTCAGTTCCTTTCCTTATTTTAACGGTTTTGTTCTCCGTTTTTGTCAAATCAAAATCGGTATTTGCAATGCGGCCACCCCAATATAATTTTGCCAGTTTAATTGTATTCGTGCCCGGAGGCAGAATCAAAGCTGCAGAAGAAGAATTGCGGGTAACACTTCCAAAGCCGCTATTGCCGTCGATATCAATATATTCCATATCCTGGACATCGTTTCCATACACATCTGAACTATCATTCATTTTAACAAAATCGACTTTATTGTCGGTTACAATATTCATGAGCGTGTTGCCAAAAATTGTAGAACCACCTTTCATATTATCCGAATAAATACGGGTATAGGCGCGGGTTTGAGAATAAGAAGTAAAGGAAATAAAGAAAAGCGCCAAGAAGAAACTAATTTTTCCCGCCGAATGTTTTTGTAAAGAATTTTGAAAAACAAAAATTCGCATATCCTTTTATTAGTCGTTAACGGTTTTGCGTTTAGTAAAAGGAAGATGGATTGAAGTAGTTTTTATAAAAAAATGGACAATGCTAAATCAAAATAAAATCGCGGTTTTTCGCTGGAATAGATTGGAAAGTTTTAAAGAAAGTGGTGGTAATTCTCCGGGTTGGGGAAACAAAATTAGAAATAACTTTTAATAATCAAAACTTATTGGCACTTATTTCCGGATAATTATGAGAATACATTCTTTTATGCTTTCAAATTAAAAAGTTGCTGCGAAGCTTTTTTTGCCGGGAACCAGGACGCGGCGAAGGCAATAATAAGTGCAGTAAAAACTACCAGGATAAAATCGGTAAAAACCAATTTTACCGGAAAATAGTCAATTAAGAAAGAATTGCCGGTTAGCTTAATCAAATGAAATTTCATCTGTAAGAATGCGATAATCAACGCTAAAATAATTCCGGTTCCTGCGCCCACAACCGCCAGTAAAGTGCCTTCAGTTAAAAATATCTTTTGAATCAGCGATTTATCCGCACCCATTGATTGTAACACGCTGATGTCTTTTCTTTTTTCCAACACAAGCATTGTCAAAGCACCTACCATATTAAAGGCAGCGATAATCAAAATCAAAGTAAGGACAGCATAAATAAACCATTTTTCCAACTTCATAGAATTATAAAGGCTCATATTTTGCTCATATTTTGTAAGCACTTTATATTTATTTCCTAAAAGTTTTTGAAGTGTTTTTGAAAACTCTTCCGATTTACCGGGATCATTTAAAGAAATCTCCAAAGCGCTATATTCGCTCGGTTGGTAATTCATTTGTTGCTTCATAAAAGCAAGATTGGTAATCACATATTTATTATCAAAATCCTGCTGAATAGCAAAACTTCCTGATGTGGTAGCATTTCCTTCACTAAGCGCGGAGAGTGGATTATTTGAATTTGTTTTTTTTGCAAGGAAAACAGTTATGGGAAAAAGATTTCTATCAGCCTCAATACCGATGGCGCTTTCAATTCCCGCTCCTAAAACCAATTTAGGATTATCAATATTGCCAACATTAAAAACACCATGATACATTTTTTGAGGAACGCCGGAAACTTTATAATAATTAGTATCGACGCCTTTTAATAAAACGACTGTTTGCTGATTGCCGTTTTGCAACAAAGCTTTTTCTTCCACATTAAGGGAAGTGCCTTTAATGCCTGGAATTGTATGAATCTGCTCAAGCTGAGATTGGGTAAGCGTGAACGTTTTACCTTTATCCGGAACCACTTTAATATCGGAATAAAAATTAGAATAAAGCGATTTAACCAGATCCTCGAAACCATTAAAAACGCTCAAAACCAACACCTGGCATAAGGTTGAAAAAGCAATAACGCCGGCCGTTACCCACGAAATAATATTGATCGCGTTTGTGCTTTTTTTTGCTTTAAAATATCTCCAGGCGAATTTTAAGTACAAGGAAAAATTATTGAATTAATAAATGAAACTATTTGGATTTTTGTTCTTCATCATCTTCTTTTTTAAATGAGGGCGTTGGTTGTTGTTTTATTTCATCAAGCAGCTTTTCTATTTTAAACACATAATCCAATGTATCGTCTAGATAAAAAGTGAGTTGAGGAATACTGCGCAATTGATGTCGCATTCTTTTTCCGAGTTCACCTCGTATTTCGCTACTTCGTTCTTTAAATTTTTCCAATGCCGCTGCCGGATCTTTTACCTGGAAAAAACTCAAATAAATTCTGGCTTCATAAAGATCCGGGGTAACTTTTACTGAAGAAATTGAGATCATCCCGCCTTCCATCATATTCAATCCCATCTTCAAAAAAATATCGTTCAATTCTTTAGAAATTTCAATCGCCACTTGCTTTTGCCTTTTACCTTCTGTCATCTTATATATTTATGGTTCACTGTAAAATTAGTTACTTTGCTGCTATTTCAATTCAATAAAGCATTTCAATTCTTTTGATGAAGAGTTTAAGAACCGTTTTTCAGTATGTTATCAAATACCCTAAACTCATTTTTGCGTATTTCGGCTGCAATATCCTTTCCAATTTATTTTCTGTTGTTTCATTAGGATTGCTAAGCCCTTTTTGTTACTGATTTTCAAAAAACAAAATACGCTTCAGTCTGTTTCAGAGAAAACCGGCTTTTTTTCTCAGATAAATCCAATTAATCATTTTAAGATCTGGTTGTCTCAGATTATTCAAACTCCCGACGGCGACATAAAAGGATTGGCAGTTATCTGCATTTTGATTCTGGCTTTTATCATTCTAAAGAATATTTTTTTATACCTGGCAATTTATTTTTTAACGCCGGTCAGAAATTCTGTCGTCAACGACATGCGCACAAAAATGTATAAAAAAATTCTTGTGTTGCCTATAGGTTATTTTAATGAACAGAAAAAAGGCGACATTATGAGCCGGCTGACAAACGATTTGAGCGATGTCGAAAGTTCTGTTATCAATTTATTGGAAACGCTTTTCCGCGAGCCCGTTACTATTATTTTGTTCTTTGCTTATATGGTTATTTTAAGCCCGCAGCTAACATTTTTTCTGATTTTATTTTTACCCATTTCAGGACTAATTATTGGTCGAATCGGGCGGTCTTTAAAAAAACAAAGCACAAAAGTCCAGGAGAAATTAGGAGCTATTCTTTCGACGATTGAAGAAACATTAGGAGGAATACGCGTAATAAAAGCTTTCAATGCTGAGAAAAAACAATACAGGAAATTTGAAAATCAAAATAATGAACTATTAGTCATCAAGAATCGCGTAAATCGCAGGCGCGATCTTGCTTCTCCTGTAAGCGAAGTTCTCGGAATTGCAGCAGTGGTGTGCGTTCTGTGGTATGGCGGCAGATTGGTTTTAAGAAATTCGTTTCTTGATCCCGGAGACTTTCTGGCGTATATTTTAATTTTTTCACAGGTAATTCAGCCGTTGAAATCTTTGTCTTCAGCAGCGTATAATATTCGTAAAGGCGCGGCAAGTATTGAGCGGATTGAGCATTTAATCGCAGAAGATATTTCTATTAAAGAAATTGAAAATCCAACGATTATTGAATCTTTTAAACAAAGTATTGAGTTTAAAGATGTTTCATTTTCTTATGAGGATAAAATTATTCTGGATGATATTAATTTAAAAATAGAAAAAGGAAAAACGGTTGCATTAGTTGGTTCTTCCGGTGCAGGAAAAAGCACGCTCGTTGACCTGGTTCCCCGTTTCCACGATACGATAAAGGGAGAATTGCTGATCGACGGGACTGACATCAAAAATTATTCTTTGCATTCTTTGAGAAATCAAATGGGAATTGTTACTCAGGAACCAATTTTATTTAATGACACCATTGCTAATAATATTTCTCTCGGTATGGAGGATGCAACTAAAGAACAAATTATTAATGCGGCAAAAATTGCCAACGCACATGATTTTATTTTACAAAAAGAAAATGGCTATAATACTACCATCGGTGAACGGGGAAATAAATTGAGCGGCGGGGAAAAACAACGGGTAACGATTGCAAGGGCGGTTCTAAAAAATCCGCCGATTTTAATTCTGGACGAAGCCACTTCCTCCCTCGATACTGAAAGTGAAAAATTGGTGCAGGATGCAATAAATAATTTAATGAATAACCGGACAAGTATTGTAATAGCCCATAGATTGAGCACGATCCGGCACGCTGATGAAATTATTGTTTTGCAAAGAGGAAAAATAGTGGAACGCGGCACTCACGCCACTTTGATGGCACTTGAAGGATTTTACCGAAAACTGGTGATGATGCAGGAAGTGAAGTAATTTGATAAAAATGCAGCCAGTGAACAAACAAATAATGGTTATTTTTATTTCTAATTAAATAATTCGACAGCAATTCCGTCAGCAAATAATTTCCCCGCATCAGTTAAAATTATTTTATCCTTTTTGTTGAAATAATTTTCTTTCACGATCTTATTTTTTAAAATATTTTCAATCCTCAATCTTTCATTTGGTGAAAAATAATTTTCTATAAAATTTAAATCCATTCCTTCAATTGTTCGCAACGATGTCATTACATATTCGTTCAGTTTTTGGGTTTCTGTAAGAATTTCTTTTTCAAAAGGAATAATATTTTGTTGTAAAGAGTTTATATAAATCCTGTTATTGGCTTTGTTCCAGCTTCGTATATCGCCGTTAAAAGAATGAGCCGAAGGCCCTATTCCGATATATTTTTTCGATTGCCAATAACTGCTGTTGTGCCTGCTTCGAAAACCTTTTTTTGAAAAATTAGAAATTTCATAATGTTCGTAACCGGCTTCAGGCAACGCTTTCATCAACATTAAATATTGTTGCGCCTGAATATCACTGTTTATATTTTCTTTCTTTTTCAACTCAATCATTTTTTGCAAAGCAGTTTTTGATTCTACGGTTAATGCATAAGAAGAAATATGAGGAACATTTAAATCAATTACCGTTTGAATATTCTTTTTCCATTCTTCGTTCGTTAATCCGGGCGTTCCGAAAATCAAATCAATCGAAAAATTATTAAAGCCGGTGGCTCTGGCAAGATTGATAGAATCAAATGCATGCATCGAGTCATGTGCGCGATTCATCCATTTTAAATCGCGGTCAACAAAAGATTGTATACCGATACTCAGACGGTTTATTCCTGCATTTTTCCATTCGATTAATTTTTCAAAAATGATATCATCCGGATTTGCTTCAAAAGTAATTTCCGCATCAGGCGCTAGGTTATAATTCTTCCCGATAGTGGAAATAATCAATCTGATTTCAGTTTCAGAAAGTAAGCTGGGCGTGCCTCCTCCAAAATAAATCGTTTCTATTACATCATTTGCAGGGGAAATTATTGAAACTTGATTTCCAGGCTTTTTGTCGTCGAAAGTACTTCTGATCTGAATTTCTTTTATTAAACACTTTACCATTTCATCTTTTAAATTAAGAGAAGTGGAAAAATGAAAATTACAATAATAACAAGCTTGTTTACAAAAAGGAATATGGATATAAATTCCGGCCAAAATAATATTTTAAAGTTTGTGATTGGTGAAACGGCGCTTTCAAAATTTCAATTAGATTTGAAAAATCAACATGAAACGACCGTTTAAAAAATATGAGAAACAATTATTAATTCTTAATTTCTTTCTGTTGCTTTTGTTCGGAAACACTGCTTTTTCTCAAAAAAAATATACAGTTCACTTTATCGTTTCAGACAAAGATACTTTGTATAATCTTCATCAACTTGATTTAAAAACGATTTTTGAATCAAAAAAACCAGCAGAAACGTATATTAACAATTTGCCTGAAACGCTTTTCAACAAAGGTTTTCCAGCCGCTTCAGTTGATTCGGTTTTTTATGATTCAACTTTAGCAACGGTAAAAATATATTTAGGGCAGAAATTTAAATGGGCCGGGATTTCCACGGACAGCATTGATGAAAATGTTTTGGAGAAAATTGGCTGGAATGAAAAAGAATTTAAAAATAAACCTTTGAATTTTTCAACGCTGAAACTGGAAGAGCAAAAAATAATTAATTATTATGAAAATAACGGATATCCTTTTGCACAGGTTTCGCTGCAAAATCCTGAGATAAAAAATGATCAGATACACGCGCAATTGCGTGTCACAAAAGGGCCTTTATATCACATCGACAGCATCCGGATTTATGGGAAAGTAAAAATTAAAAACTTATTCCTGCAACACTACCTCGGAATTCTTAATGGAAGTATTTATGATAATGAAAAACTGCAGCAAATTAGTAAGCTGATTCAGCAATTACCTTTTTTGCAGGAGCAACAGGAGTGGGATATTTCAATGCTCGGAACCGGCGCTACGCTTAACTTATACCTGGAACCAAAACGCAGCAGCCAGATCAATGTACTGATTGGTTTTGCCCCGGCAAATACGATTACCGGCAAAGCTCAGATCACGGCTGACGTTCATCTTGATTTAAAAAATTCGTTAGGAAACGGAGAAAATATTTTAGTGAATTGGCAACAGCTTCAGCCACAATCACCGCGATTAAACCTGGCATTTACACAACCTTATATTTTCAATTCAAACTTAGGAATTGACCTTTCTTTTGATTTGCTGAAAAGAGATTCTTCTTATGTGCAATTAAATGGAATCGTTGGCCTTCAATATTTGATATCGGCCAACGAAACTTTTAAAATATTCTATGAAAATGAACAAAATTTTTTGCTTTCAGGAGGCGTAGATACCAATCAAATTATTTATGCAAAAAAACTTCCGGCCGTTATTGATGTCAGTTCCGGAAATATAGGAATCGGTTATCATTTTGTAAATACAAATTACCGGTTGAACCCGAGAAAAGGAAATGAATTTGATATAACAGCAACCGGCGGCATAAAGAAAACTTCGAAAAATAATGATATTGTGAATTTGAAAGATCCGTCTCATCCGGATTTTGATTTTAACTCATTATACGATTCGATTAAATTAAAAACCTATCGTTTCAAAATCCTTTTTACAGCAGCGCATTTTTTTCCTATTGCAAAAATGAGTACACTAAAAACCGCGGCCAATATTGGCGACTTGGAAAGTCCACAGAATTTTCAAAACGAATTATTTAGAATTGGAGGTTACAAAATTCTTCGCGGCTTTGACGAAGAAAGTATTTATGCAAATAAATATGCGGTTTTCACTGCCGAGTACAGATATTTGGCCGGGATTAATTCCTATTTTTTTGGCTTTTCTGATGTAGGATTTACCCAAACTAAATTTGCCTCTGTAAATTATTCGAATTCATTTATCAGCGCCGGAATCGGATTAGAATTTGAAACAAAATTTGGTTTATTGAATTTAAGTTATGCATTGGGAAAAAGAAATGATGTAAAATTTGACATCAGAAATTCTTCCCGCATTCATTTTGGATATATCAACTATTTTTGACAAAATGAAAATGAAAAACTACGCTTATTTTTTTATCACTTTTATTTTTTTATCAAGCCAAACATTTGCTCAAAATAAGGCCGGAAATATTTCAGATACAGTAAAGCGACAAAAAACACCGATTCGTATTTTAGATACTATCAGGCGGGATACAGTTAACGAAAGCAATAAAAAAATTACGGTTAAAAACGCAAGTTTTGATACTGTGGTAAGTAAGCCGGACAGTGCGATCCAGAAGCTTTCCGTGGTACAAAATCCTGAAAATTTTATTATCCAGCGGTTACTTTTACAAAACAAATTTATAAATGTTACCGATCCGCCGGTTTCATTGATCGAAAAACCCCATAAGCCTGCCGGAAAAGAATTTTTATTTTATACGTTATGTGTAGTCCTTTTAATACTGGCTATTTTTAAAACAATTTTCAACGGTTATTTCAAAAATTTATTCCGGGTATATTTTAATACATCTTTGCGACAGACACAGCTTGCAGACCAATTAGAGCAGGCTAAATTACCTTCGTTTATCCTGAATATTTTTTTTACTATTACTACCGGGATATATATCTGGCTACTTTTTAATAATTATCATCCACCAAGATTAATCAGCAGTAAAATTTTGCTGCCTTTTTGCATTCTTAGCGTCGCTGCACTTTATTTTATAAAGTTCTGCCTGCTTAAATTTATGGGCTGGGTTTCTGACATTCCGGAAACAACAAATAACTATATTTTTGCCATTTTCCTGGTTAATAAAATTATCGGAATTATTCTGATTCCGTTTATCATTTTACTCGCATTTTTAAAGCCCGCCTGGTTACCGGTAATTACAGATATTTCTTTACTCATTTTAGGCTTGTTTTTCTTATCCAGGTATATTAAAAGTTATGGCGCCATTGAACGTAAGTTTCCTTTAAATCCTTTTCATTTTCTAATTTATATTGCCGGAGCAGAAATTATTCCCATACTTCTGATTTATAAAGTGGCCGTCGATTATTTAATTTGATTTTAGCATATCATTTTTAAGGGCTTATGAAACTATGTTCAACAAAAATCCTAACTTTGTCGTCATACTGCATGAATTCTAAAATGGATATAAATACTGCCCCTACTGAACACAGAACTGTAAAGGGAATTCAAAACATCCTCATAACTCAGGCTAAACCGGAAACCGAAAAATCTCCGTATTTTGAAATGGCCAGAAAGTATAAGGTTAACTTGTGTTTTGCCCCTTTTATTCGTGTAGAGCCGATACCTTCAAAAGAATTCCGAAAACAAAAAATTGATATTCCTTCTTACACCGCCGTCATTTTTAACAGCAGGAATGCGATAGATCATTTTTTCAGAACATGTGAAGAAATGCGGATCACGGTTTCGCAGGAACTTAAGTATTTCTGTATAACAGAATCGGTGGCGCTTTATCTGCAAAAATTTATTTTGTATAGAAAACGGAAAGTTTTTTATAGTGTAGACGGAACAAATAAAAATCTTTTTGAGGTAATGTGTAAATTTAAAGAGCAAGAAAGATTTTTGTATCCGTGTTCGCATTCCTTTGACAGTGAAATAACCAACTGGCTTATTTCGAATAATTGCGATTATGCCATACCTGTTCTTTATGAAATTATTTCAAATGATGTAAAAGACATCATTCAAAAACACGATTATCAGATCATTTGTTTTTTTACTCCATTGGGCGTAAAAAGTTTTACTGAAAATTGTCCTTCTTTTCAACAAAACGGAACTTTAATCGGAGCGTTCGGCGATAATACCAGAAAAGCAGTTATTAATGCTGGTTTTCACCCTGATATTCTTGCTCCGCAACCAAAAGCGCAAAGTATGGTTTCTGCTTTGGAGAATTATCTATCGGGGCTGAAAAAGAAATAATTTCTCACCTGTTTATAAAAAAATCTCCCTGTTTCTGCAAAAAGACAGGGAGATTTTTATTTAAGAATATCTTTCTTTTAAGATTTTTATTTCTTGATTAATTTTCCAAAATAATGAACTGTACGAACTAATTGAGATACATAACTCATCTCATTATCGTACCAGCTAACTGTTTTCACCAATTGATTTTCTCCAACAGTAAGCACTTTTGTTTGTGTAGCATCGAATAAAGAACCGAAATGCATTCCGATAATATCTGAACTTACAATTTCATCTTCATTATAGCCAAAGCTTTCATTGGCAGCAGATTTCATCGCGCTGTTTACTTCTTCAACTGATACTTTCTTCGCCAGAATGGTAGTGAGTTCGGTAAGAGAACCAGTAATTACCGGCACCCTTTGAGCCACACCGTCCAGTTTGCCGTTTATTTCGGGCAAAACGAGACCAATTGCTTTTGCGGCGCCGGTACTGTTTGGTACAATATTGGCGGCAGCGGCTCTCGCTCTTCTTAAATCTCCTTTCGGGTGAGGAGCGTCCAAAGTATTTTGATCATTTGTGTAAGCATGAATCGTTGTCATAAAACCGGTTTCAATTCCGAAAGAATCGTTCAGAACTTTTGCCATTGGAGCAAGGCAATTGGTAGTACACGATGCGCAGGAAATAATTGTTTCGCTTCCATCAAGAATTTGGTGATTTACATTAAAAACAACGGTTTTTACACCACCGGTAGCCGGCGCAGAAATTACCACTCTTTTTGCTCCGGCTGAAATATGTGCCTGGGCTTTGTCTTTATCAGCAAAAAAGCCGGTGCTTTCTATTACCACATCCACATCATGAGATCCCCACGGAATTTGAGCAGGATCTTTTTGAGCATAAATTTTTATTTCTTCACCATTTACAATAATTGAATTATCAGTATTTTTTACTTCAGTTTCAAATCTCCCCTGAGAACTATCATATTTTAATAAATGTGCTAATTGTTTAGGGCTGGTTAAATCGTTAATCGCTACTACATCAATACCTTCCATATTGTATATCTGTCTGAAAACCAAGCGGCCAATTCTGCCAAAACCGTTAATGGCAACTTTTACTGTGCTCATAATTTATCTGTTTTATTTTAAATTTAGGTTGCAAATTTAAGGGATGTTGTAGAAACTTCCCTTTTTTTAAATATAGCTATTCTAAATGCATGAAAATCCTTGGAGAAATAACTTTGAACCGTCTATTTTTAGTAAACAAATAAATAATGCGCTTTTCTATTTAAAAAAAATCATTCGGCGTTTGCCTGAACCTTTTCTAAAAACTGCCTTAATACGTATTGTAAAATTCCTCCATTGCGGTAATATTCAATTTCGATTTTCGAATCTACGCGCGCAATCACGTTAAAATTTATTTCTGTGCCGTCTTCTTTTTTTGCAACTACCTGTACTTCTTTCAGTGGTTTCAGCCCTTCAGCAATGCCCGTAATAGAATAAATTTCATTTCCTGTTAATCCGAAGGTTGCTGCGCTTTCGCCGTCCTTATATTCCAGCGGTAAAACGCCCATTCCAACTAAATTACTTCTGTGTATCCGTTCATAACTTTCGGCAATAACGGCTTTTATCCCCAGCAAAATAGTTCCTTTTGCTGCCCAGTCTCTGGATGATCCACTACCATATTCTTTTCCGGCTAAAACAATCAAGGGCGTATTGGTTTCTTTATATTTCATTGCCGCATCAAAGACAGGCATTACTTCACCTGATGGCAAATATTTTGTATATCCTCCTTCTCTTGTTACCAATAAATTTCTTATACGTACATTGGCAAAAGTTCCGCGAACCATTACTTCATCATTTCCACGACGGGAACCGTAGGAATTAAAATCTTTGCGTTCTACCCCTTTACTCAATAAATATTGTCCTGCGGGTGAATTTTCACTAAAAGATCCTGCAGGCGAAATGTGATCCGTGGTGACGCTATCGCCCAGCATTAATAACACTCTTGCTCCCTGAATATCCTGAAGAGGCTCTGGTTTATCAGAAATATTATAAAAAAATGGAACTTCCTTTACGTAAGTTGAACTTTTATCCCAAACATATAATTTTTCATCTGGTACGTTTAATTTTTTCCAAATTTCGTTTCCTTCAAAAATTTCCCCGTAATTTTTTGCAAAGTCATGGGGAGAAAGAACTTCTCTCATGATATCATTTATCTCATCATCAGTAGGCCAGATATCTTTCAGATATACTGGTTGCAAATTTGGATCATAGCTGACCGGCTCATTGATCAGATCAATATCAACCCGACCGGCAATCGCGTATGCCACCACCAACATGGGAGACATTAAAAAATTCATTCTCACCTGCGGATGAATGCGGGCTTCAAAATTTCTGTTACCCGAAAGAACCGAAGCGACAACCAGCTCGTGTTCCTCAACAGCCATGGAAATGTAGGGAGGCAAAGGGCCGGAATTGCCGATGCAGGAAGTGCAGCCGTATCCAACCAGGTGGAATTCCAACGCTTCCAGATCGTCTAAAAGATCGGCTTTTTGCAAATAATCCGTAACAACTTTAGATCCGGGTGCCAAAGAAGTTTTTACCCATGGTTTTTTATCAAGCCCGTGTTCCCTTGCTTTTCTTGCAACCAAACCCGCACCTATCATTACGTATGGATTGGAAGTATTTGTACAGGAAGTAATGGCGGCAATGGCTACAGATCCGTCAGCCAGTTCAAATTTTTCATTTCCAAGTGTAATCCATACCGTCTTTAATCCATTTTCTTCTTCTCCTTTTTCTTCAACCTTAGTGTTTGGCGGCATGGTTACCAGCGGTTCATCAACCGGCTGGCCACCCCCTTCGGCAAACCAACGGGAAATTTGCTCAATCGATTTTTGATAATGGCGGCCGTAGTTTTTTTCCATTAATTCGTAAAACCTGCTTTTCAAATTCTTCAGCAATATTTTATCCTGCGGCCGTTTTGGACCTGCAACACTGGGTTCAATCGAAGAAAGATCTAATTCCAGAATATCAGTATAAGTAATATGTTCGTCGCCTGTTCGCCATAAAAGATTTGTTTTACAATAATCTTCTACCAGTTTCACCTGTTCTTCCGAACGATTGCTTTTGCGCATATACTCCAGCGTTTTATCATCAATCGGAAAATAAGTGATCGTACAACCAAATTCCGGAGACATGTTTCCAATGGTTGCTCGATCAGGAACAGAAAGATGATCTAATCCTTCACCAAACACTTCAACAAATTTGCCAACAACGCCGCGTTTTCTTAAAAGCTCGGCAATATTTAAAACAAGATCGGTAGCAGTAGAACCCAAAGGCAATTTGCCGGTGAGCCTTAATCCAATTACCTGCGGCATAATAAAATAAATAGGCTGCCCCAGAATAGCCGCTTCAGCCTCAATGCCTCCAACTCCCCAGGCTACAACGCCAATACCATTTACCATCGGTGTGTGGCTATCTGTTCCGACTAACGTATCCGGAAAAATTTCGCCATGTCTTTCAATTACACCTTTTGATAAAAACTCTAGATTCACCTGGTGACAAATTCCCATTCCGGGCGGAACCACATTGAAATTATTAAAGGATTTTTGAGCCCATTTTAAAAAAGAATATCGCTCGTGATTGCGCTTATATTCTTCATCCATATTTTTTTTATAAGAATATTCAGTTCCAAAATAATCTACCTGAACCGAATGATCTATAATCAAATCAACCGGAATTAACGGATTAATCTCATCCGGATTTTTTCCTTTTCGTGCGATTTCTGCTCTCAGTGAAGCGATATCAACAACGGCAGGAACGCCGGTAAAATCCTGCATTAAAACACGCGCCGGTTTATATGGAATATCTTTATCAGAACCTGTTGGTTTCCAGTTTAAAAGCGTTTCAATATTTTCTTTTGTTACCGCAAAATCATCAAAATTTCTTAACGCATTTTCCAGTAAGATACGAATTGAAAAGGGCAGTTTTGAAATATTATATCCTTGTTTTTCCAACTCCGGAAGGCTATAATAAGTGAAAGTTCCATTTTTAGTGTTTAAGAGCTTTTTAATTTGATAAGGATCTTTTGCCATGTTTACGTTTTTTGTTCTTCAAAAATAAAATTGCAAGCGGTGTTTTGATAAAATAGAAATATGCAATTAAAATTGTTCTACTACAATCTTTTCTTCTTTAACTCCCAAATTTGAAAGATCTTTCTGAATCGCTTCCACCATTGGATCAGGGCCGCAGATGTAAAAATATCCTGAGAAATTATTCACTCTTTTGGTTAGATACTTTTCGTCTATTTTTTCATGATCATATTGATCTTCATTGCTTTTTCCCTCAGTAATCGTGTTTATAAAATTATTTCCAAGCATATTTTCAAACTCATCTTTTAAAATAATATCATTAATTGTTCTGTTAGAAAAAATCAGTTGGTTATTTCCAATTTTTCCGTTTTCATTTAAGTCGCGCATAATTGCAATGAACGGCGTAACGCCGGCGCCTCCTGCAATAAAAACTCCTTCCCCTTTATAATGAATAGCGCCATAAACGTCATGGATAATTAATTCATCGCCGGCTTTCAACTTTCCCAATTCATTAGTGACGCCTTCGTGATCACTATAAATTTTGATCGTAAATTCGAGTGTGTTCCAGTCATTGAGACTTGTAAAAGTAAAAGGCCGCCTTTCTTCTTTCCACATAGGCAGATTAATAACAATGTCGGTTGCCTGCCCCGGTTTAAAATAATAATTTTCGGGTTTGGAAAGCGTAAAACGTTTTACGTTATGAGTTACATTTTTTGCATCGAGGATTTTCACTATATGCTCTTCGTTGGGATAATTTTCCATAAAAAATAAATTAAAATAAATTTAGAAAATGTGATTTCACATCTTCCTGCAACAAAGGTTGCATTGTTTTAGAGTATATATCTAAAGCAAAAGTTACAATCACAGATGCAATCAAAATTACTATAAAAAATTGCGCCAATAAAAAAACAAACGATGACTGAATAAAAAAATTCCTTTTAAAGGAAACAGGAGAAAATCCAATTCTGATACATTTTTAATAAGTAAAGCAACAAATTATATCATTTTCTTTTTTACAATTTAGGGATTTTTAAATGTCGCTAACTCAGTTCTTCCCGGCTCTATTTTCGTAAAATCCGCTCAAATCTTTCTTACCTTCGCCGGCTGTTTTTTAAAAAATATAATAAGATCATGCTTCTCTCACAGGCTCAAAAAACATTGAAACTCGCTTTTCCCATTATTCTCGGAGAAGTGGCACAAATGTCCTTGGGAATTATTGATACAGCGATGGTCGGGGCGGTAAGTTATCAACAATTGGCAGCAGCAGCACTGGTAATGAGTGTGATTAATATTCCGTATGTTTTTGGCATTGGAATTACTATTTCTGTTTCCCAAATGGTATCAATGGCCAATGGAAGAAGAGACGGCAAATTAGTAAGTCACTATTTATTTAACGGCTTCTGGCTTTGT
>Ga0157371_10002368_pt1 | contig 18043 bp, 14 predicted proteins | sample C45metaG_FD_113462 | JGI IMG/M metagenome (GOLD analysis project Ga0157371, IMG submission 113462) | Corn rhizosphere microbial communities from Kellogg Biological Station, Michigan, USA - C4-5 metaG | ecosystem: Host-associated > Plants > Roots > Rhizosphere > Soil | place: USA: Michigan...
GAATTCATTGGGGCCGCTGCGCACCCCATCGCCGGCAAGCCGGACTCCTACAAGGCGGTGTGCGATTCAAACCGTAGGAGTCCGCCTTGGCGGCGATGGCCTGCGCAGCAGGCCCCGGGTACGGCGTTGAATTGATTGGCGCCGCTGCGCACCCCATCGCCGGCAAGCCGGACTCCTACAACGCGGTACATGATCCATCCGTAGGAGTCCGCCTTGGCGGCGATGGCCTGCGCAGCAGGCCCCGGCTACGGCGTTGAATTCATTAGGGCCGCTGCGCGCCCCATCGCCGGCAAGCCGGACTCCTACAACGCGGTAAGTGATCCAGCCGTAGGAGTCCGCCTTGGCGGCGATGGCCTGCGCAGCAGGCCCCGGGTACGGCGTTGAATTCATTGGGGCCGCTGCGCACCCCATCGCCGGCAAGCCGGACTCCTACAACGCGGTACGTGATCCAACCGTAGAAGCCCGCCTTGGCGGCGATGGCCTGCGCAGCAGGCCCCGGATACGGTGTTGAATTCATTGGGGCCGCTGCGCGCCCCATCGCCGGCAAGCCGGACTCCTACAACGCGGTACATGATCCATCCGTAGGAGTCCGCCTTGGCGGCGATGGCCTGCGCAGCAGGCCCCGGGGACGGCGTTGAATTGATTGGCGCCGCTGCGCACCCCATCGCCAGTGATGCCACGACGCATGCCGCCGTTACGGGATTTGTACCTCGATCACGCCGTCGGCGTTCATGTTGACGCGGCTGGTACCGGCTTCGACGTCGGGGGTGGGGGCCGCGTCGCGGCTGGCTTTCATCATCATGGCGCCGCGTTCGAACGGTTGTGGATAGCCGCTGCTGTTGAGGTTCAGGTTGACGACCTTGTAGCTCTTGCCGCCCATGGCCTCAGTGGCCAGTTGCGCGCGCGCCTTGAAGGCGGCGACGGCTTCCTTGAGCAGTGCGTCTTCGCTTTTCTTGCGGGTCGGCTCGGCAATCGAAAAATCCATGCCCGCCATGCTCAGGGTCTGCAGCATTTCCCCGGTCAGCTTCGACAAGGCAGGAAAGTTGGCGCTTTCCAGGCGCAGCTCGGCGCGTTCGCGCCAGCCGGTGATCGACTGGCCTTTTTCTTCGTAGATGGGGTAACTGTTGCGCGAGCCCTGGCGCACTTTCACGCTGTCGACCTGGCGGGCATCGGCCAGCGCCTTGTTCATGCGTTCGGTCACGGTGGCGGCGAGCTTGGCCGGGTCGTCGTCTTGCGCTTCGGTATACAGGGTCACGACCATCAGGTCGCGGGGGACTTCCTGGCTGACTTCCGCACGCAGCGAAACCTGGTTGTAACGCGGTTCATCGGCAAGCGCCGGCAAGCTGGCAAACGCACTGGCGGCGAGCAGCATCGTGGCACTGCGGCGAAGGGTGAACATGGTGTACTCCTTGTGTAGGGACTGGCTGAGGGAACCGCAGCAGCAGTCGCCATGAAAAATGCATCTTTATCTATGGGCGCCGAAAACCTGACGCTCGGTACGCTTGCCGCTTTCAGCCACGTATCGAGTCCGGGCACGGGCGTTCATGCAGGAAGCGCATTATGTCGACACCGTCTTCTCTCTATTTCTCCAGTGAAGCGTTGCAAGAGCGATTCCTGCTCGACGCTGCCGAGGCACTGGCTACCTCGCGAATCAGCGCCTCAGAGCATGAGGGTTTGCTGAACGCCGTCAAGTCGACGTCTTCCCAGGCGTCACCCTGGCGGGTCGACAAATTGTTACTGGGTGCGAACCCGCCGCCGCAGCCCTGGCTGACGGGCGCACTGCTGTTCAGTCAGCCAGAAGTGGCGGACGCCGCGATTTTCCTGTGCACACTGACCGCCGGGCTGGAGCGGTTTCCTACCCGCACGGCGTTATGGGCCCGGCTTCGGACGGCCCCGACGACGCACCTGGAGTGGGAGTATGAGCGCATCGACAGCAGCCCATTCCAGTACTGGAGTGCAGCGCTCGTTGGCGATCATGCCGCCCGCCTGCAGCGTTTCAATGAACAGTTCATGGGCCTGCCCGACCTGTTCCAAGTGGTGGCGGCCACCGTGCAGCAGCGACTGGACAGCATGCCGGCACCGGTCAGGGCCGTCGAACATCCACTGCAACAGGTGCGGGTCAACGCAGCGGGGCAGGCGTGCGTCATCGGCACGCAATCGCTCGCCAGCGCGGCGTTGCAGGACTACCTGGGCCTGCCGTACGCGCCCGGCGTGACGCGGCGCATGCTTGACGCTTCGGGCAGCCAGCTGCCCGACGAGCAGGCCGCGGTCTATCGCCAGGCACTGCACTGCGACCCGGCACAGGTCATGACCTACTACGAAGAGCACCTGCTCGCCGGCTGGGACGCACAGCAGGCCGCGCTGCGCCAGGCCGCGCACGCGGTGCTGGCCGCCCGGTTTCGCCATCATCTACTGGCCCGGCGGCATGCTTCGCTGCTGTCCGATGAAGTGCTGCGTGCACTGGCCAGCCTGCTGCCGGGCCAGCCCGACCCGGAGCGCGCGCCGCGGGCCGAGGTGCACAAGGCGGCGCTGGTGATCGGCGCGCAGCAACCCTTCAAACTGGCGGGCGTGTGGGTGCTTCGCCTGCGCCGCCAGGAAGATGGACTGTGGTGGTACTCGCCGGTGCACGGCCTGAATCGCTGTGCCGGGCTGGACGCGCTCGCCGAACACCTGGTCAGCGCCGGGCAGCGTGAGGCGTTGCTGCACCTGACCTCACGCAATGACCACGCGGCGCTGCTGGCCGCGACCGGTGCGCCGAGCGTGCGCCTCGATGAGGTCGAGGGGGATGTGTTCACCGATTGCGTGTCCAGCCTGATCGGGCTGCAGCGACGTAATCTGGCCTTCGCGCTGGCACCCCAGGCCGATGGCCGCCGTCTTGCGCCTCGCCAGCTGGCAGAGGCTCTGGACATTCGCGCGGTCGTCGACCCAACGCTGCCGCTGTTGGGGCACGCGGGGCATAGGCCGCTGCCGTCGGCGCCGCAGGCCCATGAGCCAGTGCCTGATGACCTGCCGCCCCTGGACGGCACACCCGCCACGGCGACGGCCTGGCGGGCTCGCGTCGCGTCGATGGGCGAGCAGTTGGCGCGGCAGGTGCCCGTGCATGAGGATCTTCGTCAGAGCGCCCGCCACGTGCTCAATGGCTATCTGGCGCTAGTCGAACCGGTACCGCTGGACGCTGGCACGTTGCACTGGCAAGCGGACGGTCAGCAGCCCGTGACCGTCGTCGACCGCTTCCTCGAGCGGGTCAGTGGTTGCCCGCCGTCGGCCACGTCTGCCGGGCAGGTCGTGCACACAACCGGCCAGACCATGGCACCGTTGAGCGCGCCGCTGCTGGAAGACCTCCTGGCGCAAGCTCGACCGCTGTTCGCCACCGTGCGCGCCCAGCACCAGTGGCATACCGCTCGTTCCCGGGCGCCAGGGCAGGGCATGGCCGCCATTGAACGGGTGCTGCGCCTGGAGGCGGCCACCACGCGCCCCGTGGCCCACATCATCGACGCGCAGATGGCCCTGCTCACCCAGGTGCTCGACTGGCCGACGGCCGCGCTTCGCCGGCATTTTGGCCCGAACGCCGTGGAAGTCTGCAGCGTCACCGTCGCCTATGATCGTCTGCACGCCCCCGTGGCACTGACCCAGGTGTTCACCCTCAGCCAGCCGGCGCAACCGGAGCAGGGCGTATGGCTATGGTCGCCCGTGGACGGCCTGCGCTGGGTGCAAGGGGAGACGGCCGCCAAGCAGGAAATTGCCGCGCGCCTGCTCTCGGACGAGCAATGGCGAGCGTGGGTGGCAATGCCGGAACAAGGTGTATTGAGCCAGCGCCTCGGCGAATCGCCGCCGCCGTCGCTACGGGTGCGCTTCGAGCCCATTGACGGGCATTTCATCGAGCACCTGCAGCGCGTCGAGGTGGATCGGCAATGCCGCCTGGACGCCCATGCGGTTCTTCAGGCGCAGCGCTGGCAAGTCACGCCTCAGTTGTTCGTCGACCTGGTGAGTGCTGCGGACGCCAGTGACGTGTCACGTACGGCCCTCGACGCCCTGGCCGAACGCATCGAGACAGGCCTGTTCCTGGCCCAGGCGCCGCGTTGGATCGCCGAGGCCACCGCCCCCGACCTCGAAGAGCTGAGCGACGTGCTGCAGCGCTACTACCGCCTGCAAACGGCACCGCCCGAGGGGCTGACGGCGATTCCCGGCCTGCAGGCGTTCGCGCGACAGCGACTGATCGAGGCCCTGCGCCTGGACTATCCCGACCAGACGCCCGATCCCGACCACATCGTGATTACCCTCAAGCACTACATTGCTGCGCCAGCGGCCCTGGGCGAGGTCCAGCCATCGATTGCCGCCGCCACCGTGGTGCGCCGCGAAAGCCTGACGGACTATGCGATCAACCGCTACGCGGCGGTACAGGACGCCACGCTCGACGTCGCGGTGCCCATGCCGGCCCAGGGACCGACGCTGGACGCCGCCGCGGTCAAGGCCCTGGTGCGCCAAGTCGATGTGGGGCGGCATTACCGTGCATTATTGAGCACTGTGCTCAGCGAGAACGACCCGAGCTATGCACTGCGCCTGCGTTACTTCGGCCAGTTGCTCGGCGCACAATTGACGTTGACCGCGTTCGAACGTGTGCTCGACGAGCGCCTCAGCCGCGCGGCGTACGCTCGCCTGGTCAACGTGTTGAGCATGCCCGACAGCCTGGCGCGTCTGCCGGTGGACAATCAGCGGGTGGTGATCAGCCCGCTGCTGCTGCGGGCAGCGCCGGACCTGGTGGCCGACCCGGTGCTGGGCATGTACGTGATCAAGCCGGCCACAGGTCCGGGCTCCTGGGTGGTACTGACCCTGCTGGACGATGAATGGGTGTTTTCCGAGTTTTTGGACGAAGCGGCGCTGCTGCACGCGCTGCAGAGCGCTACACCGCTCGCGCAGCGCGTGCTGGGTCGGCTCGACGAGGCGGTGCGCCACGTCTATGACCATGGCGGTTTTCTCGAACCTCATTTGCCATGGAGCACCGAGTCCTCGCTGGATGTCCCGCTGTTTGCGCCGGCGCCGCCCCGCCTGGTGATCGAGCCGCTGGAGGGCAACGTGTACCCGGTGCTGTTCGGCGATACCGCGCGGTTGCTGCAACAGGCCGCGACGCTGGCCAGCGTCAGCAATGTCGAGGCCGATGCCTTGTCCCGGCAATTTCTGTTGTCGCTGGGGGCCGAAACGGTGGTGTCGCTGCTGCCCGGGCGCCTGGCATTGCTGGTGGGCGCCTGGCAGAGCCGGGCATTGTTCGCCGACGCGCTGACGGCCTTGAGCGCCAGGCTCTGGGGCGGGCGGTGGCCGAGTTCCTCGCCGGGCTGGGTTTGCTGATCACGGCGCGACGAGTGCCGTACGAAAGCCTCGGCGAATCGCTGAACATTGCCCAGGACCTCGGCCAGGCCACCACGTCTGTACCCATCGAGGCGTTTTCCTGGCGCGCGGGCCATTGGACAGCCGAACTGCAACGCCGATTGGCGCCGTTCGAGGTCAGCGGGCGGTCGCTGATCGACTGGCAGTGGGACCCGACCAGCCGAGTGTTTCGCGACCGGGCTTCGCTGGACACCTACGTGGTGCTGCAGGGCAAGGTTTACCAGGCGCGGTTCGAACCGGACTGCCAGTACCTCATTCGACACGGTGAGCAAGGGCCGAGTATCCGTTTGAATACCGGCGGCGCCTGGATTCTCGACATCGGCCTGCACGGCGGCGGCTGGTTCACGCGGCTGCGCACGCGCATGGTCGATAACGAGATCGACAGCACCTTCAGGACCGAGGCCAGCGGCATGGCCGAGATTCGCCAGCGCTATCCCGACCGTGCCCGGCGCATTGGCGAGGCGCATTCACGTGCCCGGCACCTGCTGCTGGACTGTCGACACAACCTGCTGCCCGACCCGGCGACCGGGCAGTTGCCGGCGCCGACCGAGCAAATCCTCAAGGACTTTTTCGGGGTCGCCGCGCCGACTGACACGTTGTTGAAATCGTTGAACCAGGATGTCAGCCAGATGCTCCAGGCGCTGCTCGACCCGTCGCTGTCGCCGTTCTCCTCCGAGCGTTTTGTGGTGGGCCGCAATCGCTATGGATCCGAGAACCCCAGCGCGTTCATTTTCAGCAGTGACCCCCTCAAGAGGATCTTCCTTTCCGAGGTGTTCTTCAGCACGCCGTTCTACCGGCTCCGGCCGCCGCCGCCAGGTCAGAACAGCTTCAATATAGGCGCGCATTTCCGTGCCGCGGTGCTGCTGCATGAGCTGTCCCATGTGGTCAACGGAACCGAGGACATTGCCTACCTGGAGTCCTGCGCACCCTTTCTCGATTTGCTCGAAGGTCACGCGGGTGTGTACCGGGCCTTCAAACAAGCATTCGCCAAGCAGCAGAACGGGCTGTCGCCGACGACCCCGCGTGAGGAGCTTTTCATGCACATGGCGCCCGGCAAAGCGCCGGTAGAGCTGCGCCGACGTGACAGCGACGCCAAGGGCAGAGTGCTGAAAATCACTGGGAAAAGCACGCTGGAAGAGGCGCGCGACGTGTTTATGGAGAACGAAGAGAAGCGCGCCAGGGTCATTCTGGCCAACGCCGACTCGTTCACGCTGTTGGTGACACTGCTGGGACGCCGGCGCTTCACCCCCTGAGGCATGCAGCACAGCGGGCCGCTCGCCAGCGAGGGTGCAGCGGCCCGCAGCGTGGCGCTTTGCCGCAGTTTTCGCTGCATGCCGGTCGATTTGGTTATACTTGGCGCGATCCATCTGCAGTTGCCCTCTGGAGCGCGCATGCTCGCCCCCTCGTTGCCTGTTTCCGCCGCCCGTCAGAACCTCTGGCGCCTGACCTTCATTCGCACGCTGGTACTGGCCGCCCAGGCCGGGTCGGTCGGCTTCGCCTACCTGACGCACCTGCTGCCCCTGCCGTGGTGGCAATTGAGCGTGACACTGGCCTGTTCGATGGGCCTGTGCCTGTTGACCGCGGTGCGCCTGCGCAGCTCGCTGCCGGTCACCGAATTCGAGTATGCCGTGCAACTGGCCGGCGACCTGCTGATTCACAGCGCTTTGCTGTACTACTCGGGCGGCTCCACCAACCCGTTCGTTTCCTATTACCTGGTGCCCTTGACCATCGCTGCGGTGACCTTGCCGTGGCGCTATTCGCTGATGCTGTCGGGGGTGGCCCTGGCCTGCTATACGCTGATGCTGGTCAAGTTCCACCCGCTGGAAACCTTTCCCATCGCTCGCGAGAACATGCAGATTTACGGCATGTGGCTGAGCTTCGCCCTGGCGGCGGCGGTGATCACCTTCTTCGCCGCGAAAATGGCCGAGGAACTGCGGCGCCAGGAGCAACTGCGCGCCCAGCGCCGGGAGGAGGGGTTGCGTGACCAGCAGTTGCTGGCGGTCGCCACTGAGGCGGCCGGCGCCGCCCATGAACTGGGCACGCCGTTGGCGACCATGAGCGTGCTGCTCAAGGAGATGCGCCAGGACCATCCCGACCCCGCGTTGCAGGAAGACCTGAGCGTGCTGCAGGACCAGGTCAAGTTGTGCAAGGAAACCCTGCAGCAACTGGTGCGCGCCGCCGAAGCCAATCGCCGCATGGCGGTGGTCGAGCAGGATGTGACCTTCTGGCTGGACGAGGCGCTCAGCCGCTGGCACCTGATGCGCCCCGAGGCCAGCTACCGGTTCCATCGGGCGGGCCACGGCGTGATCCCGCGCCTGGCACCACCGCCGGACCTGACCCAGGCCCTGCTCAACCTGCTCAACAACGCCGCCGACGCCTGCCCCGACGACCTCGAGGTGCGGCTGGACTGGGACGCGGAGAACCTCTTCATCAGCATTCGCGACCACGGCGCCGGGGTGCCCCTGGCCATTGCCGAGCAGATCGGCAAACCCTTTTTCACCACCAAGGGCAAAGGCTTCGGCCTGGGTCTTTTTTTGAGCAAGGCCAGCGTGACACGCGCCGGTGGCTCGGTAAAACTCTATAGTCATGAGGATGGCGGCACGCTCACCGAGCTGCACCTGCCCCGTGCCGCGCGAGGAGAGACGAATGAGTGACGAAAACCAGATCGACGGCGAAGAGCTTCCGCACCTGCTGCTGGTCGACGACGACGCAACCTTCACCCGGGTCATGGCCCGCGCCATGAGCCGCCGCGGTTTTCGGGTCAGCACCGCCGGCTCGGCCGAAGAAGGCTTGCAACTGGCCCAGCAGGACCTGCCGGACTTCGCCGCCCTGGACCTGAAGATGGACGGTGATTCCGGCCTGGTGTTGCTGCCCAAGCTGCTGGAACTCGACCCGGAAATGCGCGTGGTGATCCTCACGGGTTACTCCAGCATCGCCACGGCGGTCGAGGCGATCAAGCGCGGCGCCTGCAATTACCTGTGCAAGCCGGCCGACGCCGACGACGTGCTGGCGGCGCTGCTGTCCGAGCACGCCGACCTGGACACGCTGGTGCCGGAAAACCCGATGTCGGTGGACCGCCTGCAGTGGGAACACATCCAGCGCGTGCTGGGTGAAAACGAAGGCAATATCTCGGCGACGGCGCGTGCGCTGGGCATGCACCGGCGCACCTTGCAGCGCAAACTGCAGAAGCGCCCGGTTCGCCGCTGAGTGTCTGGCGCGTCGCTGGCAGGCCGGAGACCGACCTGGCCCGTCAGCGGGGCGTGATCGTGCCACGCGCTTGGGCTATGATGGCGGCTAATCACCCCGTATTCGAGACACATGTTCACTATGGATAATCAGAGCGCTCTGCCACGCGCGCGCAGGAAACCACGCAGCCTGGCCCAGGAACTGGTCGCCGTGCTGACCCAGCGCATCCTCGACGGCGAACTCAAGCGCGGTGACAAGCTGCCCACCGAGTCCGCCATCATGGAAGAGCAGGGCGTCAGCCGCACCGTGGTGCGCGAAGCCATTTCGCGGCTGCAGGCCGCTGGCCAGGTCGAGACTCGCCATGGCATCGGCACGTTTGTCCTGGATACGCCCAGCCCGAGCGGTTTTCGCATCGACCCGGCCACCATCGTCACTTTGCGTGACGTGCTGTCGGTGCTGGAACTGCGCATCAGCCTGGAAGTGGAGTCGGCGGGCCTGGCGGCCCAGCGTCGCTCCCAGGAGCAGCTCGATGCCATGCGCGCTGCGCTGGATGCACTCAACGAAAGCGCCGCCCACGCCACGGACGCGGTGGCCTCGGACTTCCAGTTCCACCTGCAGATCGCGCTGTCGACGGGCAACCGTTACTTCACCGACATCATGACTCACCTGGGCACCAGCATCATTCCCCGTACCCGGCTGAACTCCGCGCGCCTGGCGCACGACGACCAGCAGCACTACATGAGTCGGTTGAGCCGCGAGCACGAGGAAATCTATGACGCCATTGCGCGCCAGGACTCCGACGCCGCCCGCGCGGCCATGCGCCTGCACCTGACCAACAGCCGCGAACGGCTGCGTCAGGCCCACGAAGCGGCCGCGGCGGCGAGCTAGCCGCAGGTTCTGCCGTTTCATCACCGCTGGCGAAGACCGCGCCAGCGCCCGTTGCCCCTCCCGACCAATTATTTTTCGTCCCCCCCTTGAGGGTTGCGATATGTAGTTGTACGATGACCGACGACAACAGCCGAAAGGGCTGATCGAATCATCATCAATGTCACTCAGGGTGCTCGAAATAATGAATCCACAAGAACTCAAGTCCATCCTCAATGCCGGCCTGCTGTCCTTCCCGGTCACCGACTTCAATGCCCAGGGCGATTTCAACCGCGCGGGTTACGTCAAGCGCCTCGAGTGGCTCGCCCCGTACGGCGCCAGCGCACTGTTCGCCGCCGGTGGTACCGGTGAATTCTTCTCGCTGGCCGCCAGCGAATATTCCGAAGTGATCAAGACGGCCGTCGACACCTGCGCCACCAGCGTACCGATTCTAGCCGGTGTCGGCGGTTCTACCCGCCAGGCGATCGAGTACGCCCAGGAAGCCGAGCGCCTGGGTGCCAAAGGCCTGTTGCTGCTGCCGCACTACCTGACCGAAGCCAGCCAGGACGGCGTTGCCGCCCACGTCGAAGCCGTGTGCAAATCGGTCAAGATCGGCGTCATCGTCTACAACCGTAACGTCTGCCGCCTGACCGCGCCGCTGCTGGAGCGTCTGGCCGAGCGCTGCCCGAACCTGATCGGTTACAAGGATGGCCTGGGCGATATCGAACTGATGGTTTCGATCCGTCGCCGTCTGGGCGACCGCTTCAGCTACCTGGGCGGCTTGCCCACCGCTGAAGTCTATGCCGCAGCCTACAAGGCACTGGGTGTGCCGGTGTACTCCTCGGCCGTGTTCAACTTCATTCCCAAGACCGCGATGGACTTCTACCACGCGATCGCCCGTGAAGACCACGAGACCGTTGGCAAGCTGATCGACGATTTCTTCCTGCCGTACCTGGACATCCGCAACCGCAAGTCCGGCTACGCCGTGAGCATCGTCAAGGCCGGCGCCAAGATTGCTGGCTACGATGCCGGCCCGGTACGTACGCCGCTGACCGACCTCAATCAAGAAGAGTACGAGATGCTCGCTGCACTGATGGACAAGGTCGGTCCGCAGTAAGCGACCCGTTGCCCAAGGGCGGCAGGCTCGATGCCTGTCGCCACTGCCGGGCCTGCCGTTGACACCGAAACCTGCAAAAAACCGCTTGATCCTCTTCTCCCTCGCTTATCATTGCTCGCCTGACAACAGTCAACAGGTCGATTAGGCATGCTCGCCATTTTTCTGCAAACCTTGAACATCACCGCCCCGGTGTTCGCCATGCTGTTCCTTGGCGTGCTGCTCAAGCGAATCGACTGGATCAACGACAATTTCATCAAGACGGCCTCGGCGTTGGTGTTCAACGTGTGCATGCCGTCCCTGCTGTTCCTGGGTATCTACCACGCCGACCTCGACGCGGCGCTCAAGCCGGGCCTATTGGTTTATTTCGTGGTGGCGACCCTCGGCAGTTTTGCCCTGGCCTGGGCTATGGCCATCCGCTACGCACCGCGTGAAGACCGCGGCGTCTATACCCAGGGCGCCTTTCGTGGCAACAACGGCGTCATTGGTCTGGCCCTGGCGGCCAGCCTGTACGGCGACTACGGCATTTCCCTGGGATCGATTCTCGCCGGCCTGGTGATCGTGCTGTACAACTCGCTGTCGGTGGTGGTGCTGTCGATCTACAGCCCGAACGTCAAGTCCGATCCCTTGAGCATCTGCAAGAATATCGTGCTCAACCCGCTGATCATCAGCGTCCTGCTGGCTGTGCCAGCCGCCATCCTGAAGGTGCCGATCCCCAACTGGATCCTGACCTCGGCCGACTATGTGGCACAGATGAGCCTGCCACTGGCCCTGATCTGTATCGGCGGTACGCTGTCGCTGGCCGCGCTGCGGGTCAGTGGTGCGCTGGCCATCAATGCCAGCCTGGTGAAAATGGTCATGTTGCCGATCATCTTCACCTTCTGCGCCTGGCTGCTGGGGTTCCGCGGGGCAGAATTAGGCATCCTCTTCCTGTATATTGGCGCCCCTTCGGCTTCGGTCAGTTACGTCATGGTCCGCGCCAGCGGCGGCAACTACTCGCTCGCCGCGGCGATTGTCGTGATGACGACCCTGGCAGCCGCCATTACCACCAATATCGGAATATTCGTATTGCAGTGGGGCGGCTGGATCTAGAAGCTGCTACTGCCAGCGCCTGTCCCCACTGTTTGAAGGATGTCCCATGGACCCTAAATCCGCCCCTGCAGGCTTGCATCGGGGCTTGAAGAATCGGCATATCCAGCTGATCGCACTCGGGGGTGCCATCGGTACCGGGCTGTTCCTCGGTCTGTCGCAGACCGTTGGCATGGCCGGCCCGTCGGTGATCCTCGGTTACGCCATCGGCGGCATGATCGCCTTTTTCATCATGCGCCAGTTGGGCGAAATGGTCGTCGAGGAGCCCGTCACCGGTTCTTTCAGCCACTTTGCCCACACTTACTGGGGCAGCTTCGCCGGCTTCATGTCGGGGTGGAACTACTGGGTGCTGTACGTGCTGGTGGGCATGGCCGAGTTGACGGCGGTGGGGGTCTACATCCAGTACTGGTGGCCCGAGATGCCCACCTGGGCGTCGGCTGCCGTGTTCTTCGTGATCATCAACCTGATCAACCTGACCCAGGTGAAGATCTACGGCGAGATGGAGTTCTGGTTCTCGCTGATCAAGGTCGCAGCGATCGTGGCGATGATCGGCTTCGGTTCCTGGCTATTGCTCAGCGGCACCGCCGGCCCGCAAGCCGGGGTTGCCAACCTGTGGCGCCATGGCGGCTTCTTCCCCAACGGCGGCATGGGCCTGGTGATGGCCATGGCGATCATCATGTTTTCGTTCGGTGGTCTGGAGCTGGTCGGCATCACCGCCGCCGAGGCCGACGACCCCAAGCGCAGCATTCCGAAGGCGACGAATCAGGTCATCTACCGCATTCTGCTGTTCTATGTCGGTGCACTGGTGGTGTTGCTGTCGCTGTACCCCTGGCAGAACGTGGTGCCGGGCAGCAGCCCGTTCGTGATGATCTTCCATGACCTGGACAGCAACGTGGTGGCCACCGTGCTCAACGTGGTGGTGCTGACGGCGGCGTTGTCGGTCTACAACAGCTGCGTCTACTGCAACAGTCGCATGCTGTTGGGGCTGGCCGTGCAGGGCGATGCCCCCAAGGCCCTGCAGGCGACCAATCGCCGTGGCGTGCCGGTCAAGGCGCTGAGCGTGTCGGCGATCGCCACGGGCTTCTGTGTGTTGATCAACTACCTGATGCCGGGCGAAGCGCTGATGCTGCTGATGTCGCTGGTGGTGTCGGCGCTGGTGATCAACTGGGCGATCATCAGCGTGACCCACCTGAAATTCCGCCAGGCCAAGCGCCTGGCCGGTGAGACGACCTTCTTCCAGAGCCTGGGCTACCCGGTGACCAACTGGATCTGCCTGCTGTTCCTGGCGGCGATCCTGGTGATCATGTTCATGAACGCCGGCACGCGCATCTCGGTGCTGCTGATCCTGCCATGGCTGGCGCTGCTGTATGGCGCCTGGCACCTCAAGCGCGCCCGCAGCGCTCAGCGCTGACGACGCCAGGCGCGCACGGTGCCCCACAGCACCAGCGCGCCGAGCACGGGCAACACGTAGTGCAACATCAACTGTTCCAGTTGCCCGGCCAGCGGCATGCCGGTGGAAAAGGACACGACGTGCAGCCCGTAAGCCAGGTACAGGCCTAGTAGAATCGCGCCTTCGACCCGTGTGATGCGGTAGCCCGAGTAGAACAGCGGCAGGCTGAGCACGGCGACCCCGAGCATGACCGGCAGGTCGAAATCCAGCGCGTTGGGGGAAATCGACAGTGGGCTGGGGGCAATCAGTGCCGTCACTCCCAGCACCCCGAGCAGGTTGAACAGGTTGCTGCCGATCACGTTGCCCACTGCGATTTCGCGCTGACCGCGCAGGGCCGCCAGCAGCGAGGTGGCGAGCTCGGGCAGCGAGGTGCCGACGGCCACGATGGTGAGGCCGATGATGCGGTCGGAAAAACCGAAATCCGTGGCGATTTCCATTGCCGCTTCCAGCAATAGATGCCCCCCGCCGATCAACAGCGCCACGCCGGTGGCCATCATCGCCAGGCTGCTCAGCCACAGCACGCCCAGCCGCTGGCTGTGGTGCGGCCGTCCAGGGTGGCGCGACTGGCGCCAGAGCAACGCCAGGTACCCGCACAGCGCCAGCACCAGCAGCGCGCCTTCCAGGCGACCGAGCCGCTCGTTCATGACCATCAGGTACACCAGCAGGCTGGCGCCGATCATCAGCGGGATGTCCATGCGCACCAGTTGGCGCGACACCCGCAGCGGAATCACCAGAGCGCACAGCCCCAGGGTGACCAGGATGCTGAAGATGTTGGCGCCGAAGACGCTGCTGACGGCGATGTCCGGCGTTTGCGACCAGGCGGCCTGCACCGTCACGGCCAACTGCGGCGCGCTGCTGCCCAGAGCGACGGCGGTCAGGCCGACGAACAGCGGGCGCACGTTCAGGCCATGGGCCAGGCGGATCGCGGCGCGTACCAGCCATTCAGCACCGAGAATCAACAGCAGCAGGCCAGCGGCCAGCTGTAACAGGCTGAAGGCGGGGAGGTGGGCGAGATCGAAGATGGCAGGTACTCCGCGCCGGGTCAGTCGTCGAGCGCTTGTACGCGCACTTTGCTCACGCCACTGCCGAGCATGCCGAGTTGCTCTGCGGCTTCATGGGAAACATCGATCAGCCGGCTGCGCGTGTGCGGCCCGCGGTCGTTGATGGTGAGCACCACCTGACGGTCGTTGCTCAGGTTGGTGACCCGCACGCGGGTACCGAATGGCAGCTGGCGATGCGCTGCCGTCAAGGCATGCTGGTCGAAGCGTTCGCCGCTGGCAGTGCGCTTGCCATGGTGGCGAGCGCCGTAATAGGAAGCCACGCCCTGCTGGTCGTAGCCATGTGGGTCGATATCACGGGACTGGTTGGCACAGCCGGCAAGCAGCACCAGAAATACAGCAGCAATCAACACCCGCATGGGACCGTTCTCCGTTGCGTGGCCTGTGCAGTGAATGGCAGCGAAGGCCCGCGCGACCGTTCATGGAGCGGGTCGCGCGGGCAATCGGGTTCAGCCTTCGAGCTTGCTTTTGAGCAACTGGTTCACTTGTTGCGGGTTCGCCTTGCCTTTCGAGGCCTTCATCGCCTGACCGACGAAGAAACCGAACATCTTGCCGCGCTTGGCCTCATCGGCCGCGCGGTACTGTTCGACCTGCTCGGCGTTGGCGGCCAGCATCTCGTCCAGCACCTTCTCGATCGCACCGCTGTCGGTGACCTGCTTCAAGCCGCGGTTGTCGATGATCTGGTCGGCATCGCCTTCGCCATTGGCCATCGCCTCGAACACCATCTTGGCGATTTTGCCGGAGATGGTGTTGTCCTTGATGCGCAGCAGCATGCCGCCCAGTTGTGCGGCGCTGACCGGCGAAGCCTCGATGTCCAGGCCCTGCTTGTTCAGCAGGCTGCCCAACTCGACCATGACCCAGTTGGCCGCCAGCTTGGCGTCGCCGCTGAGCGAGACGACCTGCTCGAAGTAGTCGGCCTGTTCACGGCTCGACGACAGAACGCTGGCGTCGTAGGCCGACAAGCCGAACTGCGACTCAAAGCGCTCGCGCTTCTGCGGAGGCAGCTCCGGCAGGGTGGCGCGGGTCGCCTCCAGGAACGCATCTTCGATGACCACTGGCAGCAGGTCGGGGTCGGGGAAGTAACGGTAGTCGTTGGCCTCCTCCTTGCTGCGCATGGCGCGGGTCTCGTCCTTGTTCGGGTCGTACAGGCGCGTTTGCTGGATGACCTTGCCACCGTCTTCGATCAGTTCGATCTGGCGGGCGATCTCGCTGTTGATCGCGCGCTCGATGAAGCGGAACGAGTTGACGTTCTTGATCTCGCAGCGCGTGCCGAATTCGACCTGGCCCTTGGGCCTGATCGACACGTTGCAGTCACAGCGCAACGAGCCTTCGGCCATGTTGCCATCGCAGATGCCCAGGTAGCGCACCAGCGCGTGAATCGCCTTGACGTAGGCCACGGCCTCCTTGGCACTGCGCATGTCGGGCTCGGAGACGATCTCCAGCAAGGGCGTACCGGCCCGGTTGAGGTCGATGCCGGTGCTGCCGCTGAAGTCTTCGTGCAGGCTCTTGCCGGCGTCTTCCTCCAGGTGCGCACGGGTCACGCCGATACGCTTGACCGTGCCGTCTTCCAGCGTGATGTCCAGGTGGCCCTTGCCGACGATCGGCAGCTCCATCTGGCTGATCTGGTAGCCCTTGGGCAGGTCGGGGTAGAAGTAGTTCTTGCGCGCGAACACGTTGTGCTGGCCGATCTCGGCGTCGATCGCCAGGCCGAACATCACTGCCATGCGCACCGCTTCCTGGTTGAGCACGGGCAACACGCCCGGCATGCCGAGGTCGACCAGGCTGGCCTGGGTATTGGGCTCGGAGCCGAACGTGGTGGAGCTGCCGGAGAAAATCTTCGACTGGGTGGCGAGCTGGGTGTGAATCTCCAGCCCGATGACGACTTCCCATTGCATGTGTTTTCTCCTTAGAAGCCGGCAGGCGCGCGGGTATGCCAGTCGGTTGCCAACTGGTACTGGTGGGCAACGTTGAGCAGCCGGCCCTCCTGGAAATAGGGCGCCAGCAATTGCACGCCGACCGGCAGGCCGTCGACGAAGCCGGCCGGCATGGACAGGCCCGGCAGGCCCGCCAGGTTGGCCGTGATGGTGTAGACGTCTTCCAGGTAGGCCGCCACCGGGTCGGCGCTCTTGGCCCCCAGCTTCCATGCCGGGTTCGGCGTGGTCGGGCCGAGGATGACGTCGACCTCGGCGAACGCGGCCATGAAGTCGTTCTTGATCAGGCGGCGGATGCGCTGCGCTTTCAGGTAATAGGCGTCGTAGTAGCCGGCCGACAGCGCGTAGGCGCCGACCATGATGCGCCGCTGCACCTCGGCACCGAAGCCTTCGGCACGCGAGCGCTTGTACAGGTCGGTCAGGTCGGTCGGGTTGTCGCAGCGATAGCCGAAACGCACGCCGTCGAATCGCGACAGGTTGGACGAGGCCTCGGCCGGCGCGATCACGTAATAGGCGGGGATCGCCTGCTGCATGTTGGGCAGGCTGATGTCCTTGATCACGGCGCCGAGCTTTTCCAGTTCCTTGACGCTGTCATGGATGGCCTGGGCGATGCGCGGGTCCAGACCGGGGCCGAAATACTCCTTCGGCACGCCGATGCGCAGGCCTTGCAGTGGCTGGGCGAGGCTGGCGCTGTAGTCGGGCACCGGCTCGTCGATGCTGGTGGAGTCCTGCGGGTCGAAGCCGGCCATGCCTTGCAGCAACAGGGCGCAGTCTTCGGCGGTGTGGGCGAGCACGCCGGCCTGGTCCAGGCTGGAGGCATAGGCGATCATGCCCCAGCGCGATACGCGGCCGTAGGTCGGCTTGAGCCCGGTCAGGTTGGTGAAGGCCGCCGGCTGGCGGATCGAGCCGCCGGTGTCGGTGCCGGTGGCCACGGGCAGCAGGCGCGCCGCCACGGCGGCGGCCGAGCCACCGGAGGAACCGCCGGGGACGTGCTCCAGGTTCCACGGGTTTTTCACCGGGCCGTAATGGCTGTTTTCGTTGGCCGAGCCCATGGCGAACTCGTCCATGTTCAGCTTGCCCAGGCTGACCGCACCGGCGGCGGCCAGTTTGGCGACCACGGTGGCGTCGTAGGGGGCGGTGAAGTTGTCGAGCATCTTCGAGCCGCAACTGGTGCGCACGCCCTGGGTGCAGAACAGGTCCTTGTGACCCAGCGGCGCTCCCAGCAGGGCGCCGGTTTCACCTTGCGCCCGGCGCGCATCGGCGGCTTGTGCCTGGGCGATGGCCAGGTCGTGGGTGACACTGATGAAGCTGTTGATCTGTGGGTCCAGGCGAGCGATCCGCTCCAGCAGGGTGCGGGTCAGCTCTTCGGAGGAAAACTTCTTGTCGGCGAGTCCGCGGGCGATCTCGGCCAGAGTCAATTGATGCATGGCAGGCTCTTTATCCCTTACTCGATGACTTTTGGAACCAGGTACAGGCCGTTTTCGACCGCAGGGGCAATGGCCTGGTAGGTGTCGCGCTGATTGCGCTCGGTCACCTGGTCGGCGCGCAGGCGCTGGCTGGCTTCCAGAGGGTGGGCGAGGGGCTCGATGCCGGTGGTGTCCACCGCCTGCATCAGGTCGACCAGCCCGAGAATGCTGTTGAGGGCGTCGGTGGTGCGTGGGAGATCGGCTTCATTCAGGCCCAGGCGGGCCAGATGCGCGATTTTTTCCACGTCGGAGCGTTCAAGCGCCATGGGGGTCTCCAGTGGAAAACGAGGGCTCCGGGAATGGCCGTCGTCGAGGATTCAAGGGAACACTATCGCACTTCTACGGTCACATGGCCGCGATCGAGTGATGGCATGCTCGGAAAAACCGCCAATTTAACATATTGGCGCCTTGCCCAAAATCCCCGCCGTTGTTAGAGTTTGCCGCACTTTTTTACCCACGCGTTGCCTAGGGTCCTTTTCCCATGTTCAAGAAACTGCGTGGCA
>Ga0157371_10002371_pt1 | contig 18013 bp, 17 predicted proteins | sample C45metaG_FD_113462 | JGI IMG/M metagenome (GOLD analysis project Ga0157371, IMG submission 113462) | Corn rhizosphere microbial communities from Kellogg Biological Station, Michigan, USA - C4-5 metaG | ecosystem: Host-associated > Plants > Roots > Rhizosphere > Soil | place: USA: Michigan...
CCGCTGATGTCATTTAAATCAAGAGAAGTTTGAATTTTTTCTCCTTCATTTCTTTCCTGAAAATTATCATTACAGCACATAATTCAAAATTTATATTTTCTGATTTTTTTGTTCTATCAATTTATAGATCTCCGGATTAACAGTTCTGTGGGCGGCTAAACGTTCTTGTACATAGTCGCTTAAAGTATCTGTCAGTGCCTGATTCGATCTTTCTTTTAATCCGGTAATATTATTTACATCTTTCTCTGTAAAAAATGCTTTTAACACCAATTGGTTCCATGCTCCTTCAGAGAGAAAATGAGCCGGATAAGGATTGTGGTACATAATGGCCTCCAGCACAGTGCCGATATTACTGCGGATTCCGTCTTCGCATCTGCCAATCCACTCTTCTGCATAAGTTAAAAATGGCAAAGCCGAATAAAGTGCAATCTGCTCATTCATTTCAGAAGCTATAAATAAACCATTTATCTTTTTCAGATAAGTATCTTTATCTTCAGAGGGAACCTGCATCAATAAATAAACACGAGATAACCTGTCGGCAGTCCAATTATTTAATGAAAAACCAGGGGCCAGCTTATTTATTTTTTCTTCATCTTCCGCCTGTACCTTTATTGTTTTTTTTCCTGCCAATCTGGGCAGATGAGAAAAAGTAAGATTTAACTGTATTGACTTTTCTTCTGTTTTAATTAGCCCAATCTTATTCTCTAACCACAACAAGGCATCACTGCTAAGGTTTTGTTTAATGATTTGCAGAAAAAGATCATTGAGGCTTTTTATCCCTTCTATATCTATCAAAAGCATGATGTTCTTTTTTTATAAATTGATAGCCACAAAATAGTTTATAGCCAGTGCACCACTTATAATGAGCAGACCAAAAAATTCTCTGGCTTTCTCAATATAAGGCTTGGTGGCCTGCATACTCTCAACTAAGCTTGGGCGTCGGTACTTTATTATCCAGTCGCGCACTCCGTCTTTAGCAAAAAACAGGATGATTGCATAAATAAGATAGAAAGATATGGCAACAAGGTATACGATAGGATAAAAAAGATTAAAAATGGCAAATCCACAACAAATGGAAGCCACCATATAAATAGGCACCCAAAGCCATGAGTCTTTATCATTAAGGTTTACATACGCGAAAAGTATAAACGCGACGCAAAAAACGGAGTTTAAGATGCTAAGCAGCATAACAAAGAAGATTAAATTTGTGTGTTTATTTAATTAATAAATACAAATAAACAGATAATTAACTCGATTTAGTAAAGTCGTAATGTAAAAAAAGAAATATGAAACATAAAAATTTTACATCTAATGTGTTGGTTTTTATGTAATTTCATTGGCAAAGCCATTATTTTAAAGAAATTGTATGAAGAAATTTTTGAGTTTATCGTTTATAATGTTGTTAGCTTTATGTGTTAACGCGCAGCACAAACTGGAAAAAATATGGGAAACAGACAGTATAATTAATATGCCTGAATCTGTATTGCCCGATACTAAGGCCGGCGTATTGTATGTAGCAATAATGGGAAATAGTGCGGATGATAAAGATGGAATTGGGGGGATAGGAAAACTGGATATGAATGGTAAAGTAATTAATCTGGATTGGGTTACAGGCCTTAATTCGCCAAAAGGGATGGCCATATATGGTAATAAAATGTACGTTGCCGATCTGACTGATGTAGTGGTTATTGACATTCCGAAAAGTAAAGTTGAGCTTACCATACCTATAGAAGGGGCTGAATTTTTAAACGATGTTACTGTGAGCGATAAAGGCGTAGTATATGTTTCAGATTCGCGGACAAAAAGAATTCATCAGCTTATAAAAAATAAAGATGTTGTTTACATGGAAAATATAGATGGTGTAAACGGGCTTAAAGCAGTTGGTGATGATCTATATATAGCCGGAGGAGGTAAAAATCTTTTAAAGGCCAATGCCAAAAAGGAGATGATTAAGGTAGCAGGTTTACCGTATGGAGGTGATGGAATTGAGCCTATTGGAAATGGCGATTTCTTGTTTTCATGTTGGGGTGGCTACGTTTTCTATGTATTCGCCAACGGTACGTCAGAATTATTGCTGGATACGCATCTTGAAAAAAAGAATACTGCAGATATTGGATACGATCCGGTTAAAAAAATAGTTTATATCCCTACTTTTTTTAAGAAGAGCATAATGGCTTACCAATTAAAATAAAGAATAGAATTTTATGCTTAGAAAGGTAACTTAACGTAGGTTTCTACAATCTCGTGGTTAACATTCAGGCTATCTATTTTTTCAATGCCACGTTGCACCAGCGTATCATTGCTAATTTTTACCGTAAAACTGAATTTGAGGTTTTCCCAATCTCTAAAGCTACAATATTGCAGATGTTCTTCGTATTTGTCTCCGTTTAATGTATATGTGCCACTACCTGCATCAAAAGTGGCACCTTTGCCTTTCCCTTTGTTAATGTCATGCTTAAAAAAGGCAAAATGAGTGCCGTTAAACTCTTTAATCATCTCCTGGTTTTCAACCGGGAAAGTACTGAGGGTATCGCCTTTAGTGATAACTTTTGCCGATATGAGTTTCCATGTACCATTTATAGATTGTGTTGATGGGCTTTTCCTGGCATCGGGTTTTGGAGAGCAGGCAGCTAAAGTTATTGCTGAGAGGGTGATTAGTTTTAGTAATTTCATATTTAGATTTCAGTGATATTCAACGTTATCTAAATATAAATAAATAATTAACTTAATCATTTATTTCGTTCAGATTAAAAAATGTGGCTATATTGAAGTAATATTTACCGCTTTATAACGCTCTGTATGAGAAATATTTTTTTGATTGCCTCCGTTTTCATCCTGCTATTAATAAATGGATGTGATCGTTGTGATGGGATAGCTTGTGCAACCGGCCCACCGGTTTTTTCGGTTGAACTTATTGATTCAGAAACCGGGGTAAATGTATTTACCTCTAAAAAATATGATTCAAAAAGCATTCAGGTAACGGATGAGGCAAACCAGGCGGTTTATCTGAACTTTATTTCAGAAAATAATATTAACATATTTAATATTAGTATAGATAGTGAAAAGACCCGTAAAATTATATTAAAAGTTGGTGCTGATGTAGTAATACCCATGGAAGTAAATGTAAGAGAAGGTTCTGGCGGGTGTTGTACCAATTATTTTATAGATGGAATTAAGGTAACGGGTTATGATGTCAAAACATCTGAAAAAGCAGGATTAATTACCATTAAGATATAATCATATTTATCGCAGTCTTTTTTAAGGTCAGTACATCTTCATACCTTATAAAATGCTCATCTGAAGTAAATATGAAGTCAATTTGACCCTTAAAATAAGTTGTGAATAACGTTGATGGATTACCAAAGGGAAAAATTGTTGAAGGAGATTGTAACGATTCGATTTCCAGTGTACCATATTTTTCGCTGATGTTTACTTTTCCCATATTCGAAAGCGTAAAATCATGTGTCCCTTTATCTGCTTTTGCATATCTGGTCATTCTTGGTAATGAAGGTAACAGGCACTCACTATACAACAATACAGTGTTTACATTCATGTCATCAATTTTTTTTGCCAGGTTATTTTTAAAATCCCGGGTCTGGTTCCAAAAATTATTGTTTTTTTGGTTCATCAAATTTAGCCCAACCATTGCCGGAAAGGCAAAGAGCATATTGCTTTTAACATCAGGAAGGAATTTACGCATATCTACAGCGCAATAAAGCCTTGAGTGCGATTTTATAGTTTTAATTTCTTTAAATCCTTTTAGAAACGCCACACTTAGTGCATCATGTACAGAAGAATCTTCGGCTTTGCATTTTTCAAGAATTAGAGATGATTCTTCCTTGCTAAGTTTCCAATGTAAAAAAAATGGCTTTTCTCTTTTAATCTCTTTTTTAAAGGCAACGGCCAGTAAAGCAAGTTTTGCAACTTTAGAAAATAATTGAATTTTTAATCTATTGGCCTTACTGTTCCGAATTTCGGTAGGAATAAAATCCTGAATAGACGAAAAAGAGTTATAAGTGCCTATTTCTTTTTCCGGATCGCTTAGCAAAGACAATGTTTCATCTAAAAGGTTCAGAATAGATTTGCCATCACATATGCAATGATGGCCTATAATGATCAGATCAGAAAAATCTTCTGATTTTAGCCATACCAGCCTAACCAAAGTATCATTCCTGGTGTTAAAGGGCGTGAGGCATTCTGTTATCGATTCCCTTTCCCAATCATTATCTGTATGTCGGTTAACTATGCGGACATCAATTCTTTGAGCTGGATTTTGTTCAATAAAGTAGGGTATGCCTGCCTCATCTTCCTGGATATTACAGCTTAACAAAGAATGACGACCTTGAATTTTCAACAGTGCTGCATGCAAGTCAGCTTCCTGAATTGAGCCTTTAATTTTAACAGAAGAAACAACATTTACTGCTGTTTGGCCACCTGCGTACATGGTTCCTTCAATTAACGATAGTTTTCTTTTCATTTTAACTAGTTTCTCAATTACTAGTAAAAATATGAATTATGACATCAATTTAAATAATAGGTTACATTATTAAATTGAAAAATAGTATGAGTTTAGATAAGATCTATAGTGTCTGTAGGTGTTGTTTAATCAAAGTCCATGTTGAGTCCATGGTAAGTCCATGGCTAGTCCATGTTTTTTAGAGCAAAATATAGACACATTACTGAATTGATGTGAATTTATTACAGTCTAATCTCTTTTTACACTGGTAAAACTGCCGTTTTTCGAATACCTTTCTGCTCCAGCATTTCAGCAATTTGATTTACCATTTGAATTGATGCTTCAATTTCATCCTTTCTTATTGCTACGCTTTCAATATTAAATCCGAATGGTACACAGCGTTCGGCGCAAAATGCAATTAGTTCAGAGGCGATATCAAGGCAAACGTTGAGAGATTTTTCCAGCATATTATCTGTATGCCTGAGTTCTTCTTTAAGCCGATCCGGGATATGTATACCTAGCCACTCCATAAAATGTAGGGTTTTGAGGGACCCACAGGCAGTAAGCGTAAAAATTATAGTAGGAGGTACGATCTGTTGTTCGAGGCAGGTTTGGCACAAGTCATCAACTACTTTTTTTGCATAATCAACATTGAATATGCATTGGGATATAAAGTAGGATACCCCACAAGCTGCTTTGCTTAATATGCGTTTGTCTTCATCCTTTAATACTTCATGTCTTTCGGGTATAGTTACAGCTCCTATTACAGAGTGTTTTTCGTGTGTTCGCCATAAATCATATGCATCAGTCAAGCTAATTTTAACGGGAAAATCAGGAGCTGGTACGCCAACAAAAACTGGGTAAAAACCGTACTGATGCAGATCATTTAGCCAATTGGAAAGTTCCTTTGCCGAAAACTTACCAGCAGGGCGATAGATGATTTTAGGGATTTCAAAATCTTCGAGATATTTACTGGCAAAGGTGAACGGATCGTAAGCATTCAAAAAAGGAAAAGGCCTTTCTTCAGATGTCCTAGCCGATTCATCCTGCACATCGTAAACGATTAGTGCATCAATATCCAAAGGTATAAGCCGTGCCATGGTTCTATTGGCAATTTCGGCAACTTTCTCCGGACTTGTTTCTGATTTTGGTGGGGTGATACCATAAGTTAAAATTCCGGACTGACCGGATTTGATCTTATCTACGAACATATGTTTGGGCGTTTATCATTTATACTGCAGGCGGTTTTAACGCCTGCAGTGTTATACTAATTATAGTATACTTTCTACGCTGATCTGTTCGCGCGCCTGTTTAGCGGCAGCAACCATGTTTTCGAGCGCAGCTTTGGTTTCAGGCCATTTGCGGGTTTTTAAACCACAGTCTGGATTAACCCAAAGGTTACGTGCAGGTAATAAATCGGCGGCTTTAGCAAGCAATGAAGCCATCTCCCCGGTAGTTGGTACACGTGGCGAGTGGATGTCATATACACCCGGACCAATCTCGTTTGGATATTCGAAATGGGCAAAGGCCTGCAATAGCTCCATTTGTGATCTGGAAGTTTCAATGGTGATCACATCAGCATCCATTGCTGCGATATGTTCAATAATGTTATTGAACTCGCTATAGCACATATGGGTGTGGATTTGGGTTTTATCTTGCACACCACTTGCTGTAATGCGGAAAGCCTTTACTGCCCAGTTAAGATAATGCGGATGCTTGGCTTTTCTTAATGGCAGGCCTTCGCGGATAGCAGCTTCATCAATCTGAACTATCCCAATTCCCCCTTCTTCCAATGCTAATACTTCATCTCGGATTGCAAAGGCGATCTGATTGGTTGTAATTTCACGTGGTTGATCATCGCGGACGAATGACCATTGCAGAATTGTTACCGGCCCAGTTAGCATTCCTTTCATTGGCTTATCAGTTTGCGCAGCGGCAAATTTGCTCCAGCGTACAGTCATGTTTTCAGGTCGGCTTACATCACCATAAATTACCGGTGGCTTTACGCAGCGGCTGCCATAACTTTGTACCCATCCATTTTTAGTAAACAGAAAGCCATCTAGCTGCTCACCAAAGTATTCAACCATGTCGTTACGCTCAAATTCGCCATGAACCAGCACATCCAGGCCAATCTCTTCCTGCCAGCGGATGGCATCTATGGTAGCCTGTTCTATTGCCTGATCATACTGTTCAAGTGTAAGGTCACCTTTTTTGAACTTTGCACGTAGTTGACGGATGTCGTCAGTTTGTGGAAATGATCCGATGGTCGTTGTGGGAAAAGCCGGGAAATTAAATCTTTCGTGGTGTAAGCGCTGGCGTATAGGAAACTGGCTTTTACGGGTCGAATCAGCTTCATTGATCGCTGCGATACGATCTTTAACTACTTGCTTGTGTACTTTTTGTGATGATCGTCTGCTTTTAATAGCCGCTTTATTGGCTTCAAGCAGGGTAGTATTTCCTTCAGCAATCTGACGAATTTCGCTTACTTCAGTTAGTTTTTGTTTGGCAAAAGCCATCCAGTTCCTGATTTCAGGATCAATCGCGGTTTCCAGTTCCAGGTCAATTGGGCTGTGTAGCAGTGAGCAGGATGGAGCAATGATCACGCGGTTTGCGCCTAGTTTTTCAATCGCTTTATTGATTAAAGCTAATGACTTTTCATAGTCGTTTTTCCAAACATTACGTCCGTCTACTACACCTACAGAAAGTTGCAGATTGTCCGGAATCAGTGCAAGTACTTCATCCAATTGCTCAGGTGCGCGTACCAGGTCAACATGCAATGCGGTAACGGGAAGATTTACGGCCAGCTCGGTGTTGTCTAGTAAGGCCTCGAAATAAGTTGCAACAAGCAGTTTAATACCACTTACGCGATTGGCAATGGCACGGTATGCATAATCAAATGCTTCTTTCTCTTTCTTAGAAAGGTCTAATGCCAGGCAAGGTTCGTCTAACTGTACCCATGAGGCTCCTTGTTGTTTCAGGCGGTTAATGATTTCTATATAAACCGGAACCAGATTTTTGATCAGGTCAACTCTTTCAAATCCTTGTTCCTTCTCTTTGCCTATTAGTAAATAACTTACAGGGCCAACCAATACTGGCTTTGCTTTATCCCCAAGCAATTGTTTAGCGCTGTTATATTCGCCAAATATATTTTCATTGAAAATTTTGAATTGCTGGTTCGCCGTAAATTCAGGTACTATATAGTGATAATTGGTATCCAGCCATTTGGTCATTTCCATGGCGGTAATGTCCAGACCGTCTTTCTGATAGCCACGTGCCATAGCAAAGTAAAGATCAATCTCACTATTGTCTTTTACTTGCGAAAGTACAGGAGCATAACGCTGCGGAATAACACCCAACAGTAAACTGGTATCTAATACCTGGTCGTAATAACTGAAATCATTACAAGGAATCAAATCTATTCCTGATTCTAATTGAGTTTGCCAGTTTTGCTCTTTTATGGTACGGGCTACCTTATTCAATTCTATAAGGTCAATTTTTCCTGCCCAATATTGTTCGCAGGCTTTTTTTAGTTGTCTTTGGCTACCAATGCGCGGGTAACCCAGATTTTGTGTTAACATTTTTTTCAACTTTTTAAATGGTTAATAATCATTGTAAAAGGCGCTTTATGATTTCGACATGCAGAGCAGGCAGGGGTCTGACTTATAACAGCTTGATCTGTTACTTACAGTTGCGCGACAGTCTGTGATTTACACACAGTTCCCTATTAATTTACAGCTAAGTAAAACCTTTTCCGATTGTTGAAATATGTAAAGAACTTTAATTATTACAAATCAGTTTTAAACTTTAACAAAGATACGTTTGAAGATTATAAAACTTTGTTAAAGATAATATTCGGATATATCGTCTAATTTTAATGTATTTTTTGGTGTTTTTTGCTGATAATGCATTATTTTTACTCGTCACAAAGAAAATTATTCTATGAACGAATTAGACGAAACGGATTTATTGCTCCTGAAGATACTGGCTAACAATGCCAAACATACAAATAAAGAGCTGGCAGCGATGGTAAATCTTTCTCCTTCACCGGTTTTTGAACGGATGAAAAGATTGGAGAATAATGGATACATCAAAAAGTATATTGCGATTTTGGATGCAGAGAAATTCAACCAGGGATTCATTGTTTTTTGCAATATAAAACTTAAACAGCACGACAAAAAAATAGGCTATCACTTTGTGGCCGACATTCTTGAAATTGACGAAGTTGTAGAGTGCTATAATATTTCCGGAGATTATGATTTTATCCTAAAAGTATATGCAAGGGACATGAAGCATTATCAGGACTTTGTTTTTAACAAACTGGGATCGGTTGAAAGTATAGGGAGTACTCATAGTACTTTTGTTATGGCAGAAATAAAAAACACACATAATATTAGTTTTTAGCAGGAACAGGGCTGTAAAAAAAGATATGGGAAATCTGACAAATTCGTAATATTGTATAGACGGTAATGTTGCCGTTTTTATCATATTTCAACAGAAACATCTGTAGGCTATAGTTTTAAATTTATGGAGCTGGGCGTAAGATACCAGAGCTCGGAACTAAAGGATTCTAAGGAAGACCTGACTTTTGTTGGTGTTCGTCTTGCTTACAACTTTGCCTTATAAAGGAAATTACCTATGAAACAGCTGTTGTTGTTATTGTCACTTTTTTTCTTAACATCTAGTGTAGAAGCGCAAATCGCTGCTGAACTGATTGGTAAATGGAAGCTGGCTAGATGAACAAAAAAAAATGGACAACTTCGGGATTTTCGAGGTTGTCCATTATGGTGGGAGATACTGGGTTCGAACCAGTGACCCCCTGCTTGTAAGGCAGGTGCTCTGAACCAGCTGAGCTAATCTCCCCTTTGATTCTTTTACTCTTTTGTTTAAAAAACCAGCTAAGTAAGCTGTTGGTCTTAACCCTTCGAATCCTCGTTAGGTTTTTGGTGGGAGATACTGGGTTCGAACCAGTGACCCCCTGCTTGTAAGGCAGGTGCTCTGAACCAGCTGAGCTAATCTCCCCTTTGGTTCTACTCTTTTGCAAAAAAAGCCAGCTGAGTGTGCTGTAATAATCCCTGATTGTTAGGGAGTGCAAATATACACCTCTAATTTAAAACTCCAAAACTTTTGTGAGATTTTAAGAAAGGACTTCTTCTAAAACTTGATGTGATCGGATATCTCCAAAAGATGCGGTGTGTAAGGTGTAGTAAATCAGTATTTTATCTAGAATGAACCTTCTTGTTTTATTTTCTATTTTTATTTGATTTATTTTTTCAAAAGGTGCAGTAAATAGAGAAATAAAGAGAATTGCATCAGATTTTTCTAAATAATGGCTATGTATGGGGAGCATCGATTTAAATTCTCCTTCCTGTAAATCAAAATAGCTCTGGTCGCTTTTTGTTTGCATATTAGGTGCGAAACCTAAGTATCGTGATAACTTAAGTAAAAAAGCCAGGTGGAAATTTACATTAGTTTCATTGTTTTCATCAAACCAGCAAATGGCACTAAATATAAAATCAAATAATTGTTCATCGGCCATTTGCTGTCTTATGCTCTTGTACAATACCTCGTTAATAAATATAGCCATTGTACTTTTTATGACATCATAAGGGATGCTATTAAAAATAGGGGAAGGCCTGAGTTCCGAAACACGCTGTATACTGGTATTGGTTTTATGATAAACCACCATGTCTACAAGATGTAGGGGTTGGAGCATGTTCATCCTGATCTTTGCCTTAGGCTTTTTAACGCCATTGATCATGTAGGATTGAATGCCAAACTTTTCAGTAAAAATCTGCACAACTACACTGCTTTCACTGTAAAGCGTGGTTTTTAGAACAATCCCCCGAGTTTTATGCAGCATGGGTTAAAAGATTTTTGGAATGAAAATGATCAAACCAATTATTACAGCAGCTATAGCAGCAATCAATACACTTGCAGCAGCCACGTCTTTAATGATCTTTGCTTTAGGGTTAATATCTGGCGAAACCAGATCAACCAGTACCTCTATAGCTGTATTCAATAATTCAGTTATTAAAACGATAGCAGCGGCAGCAATTATCCAAAGCCATTCATTTACAGATAAGGTAAAATACCATCCGGCAATGGAAGTTACAAGCAGGGCAGCAATATGAAATTTAAAATTTAGCTGTGTTTTAAAGGCATAAACAATACCTGAAAACGCGTACCCAAATCCCTTGATAAACTTAAGCATAATACCTTTAAAAGTTGAAAAATTCTAGATGCAAAGTACGTCATGCTTTCTTATATATCCAATTGTTTAGTTAGAACGCTTAACTTTGGTTAATTTTATACGAATGTCTGCAGAAAAAACATCACTTCATCCAAGAAATAAACATCGCTTCAGGTATGATTTTCCTGAGTTAATTGAAAGCTATCCAGAACTGAAAAACCATGTTGCAGTTAATTCATATGGAGATGAATCTATAGATTTTTCTGATCCCGAGGCGGTTAAAAGTCTTAATAAAGCACTTCTTAAACATTTTTATAGCATTTCACATTGGGATATCCCTGCCGGATACCTTTGTCCACCAATACCCGGGAGGGCAGATTATGTGCATTACTTGGCAGACCTTCTTGCTTCTGTTAATAATTGTGTAATACCAACACGAAAATCAGTTAAGGGTTTAGATGTTGGGTTGGGCGCTAATTGTGTTTATCCAATTATCGGTCATAAGGAATATGGTTGGGGCTTTGTAGGATCTGAAATAGATTCTGGCGCTATAAAAGCTGCAAAAGCAATTATATCTTCAAATGCAGGGCTTACAAATGCTATAAACTGTAGGGTTCAAAGTAATAAACAACATATTTTTAAGGGTATTATTAAGCCTGGTGAGCTATTTGATTTTACCATGTGTAATCCGCCCTTTCATTCTTCTGCTGAGGAGGCTCAATCTGGTACAAAAAGGAAATTGCAAAATTTAGGCAAGCAAAAAGGCAAGGAGGTTACGTTAAACTTTGGCGGACAAAATACAGAGCTATGGTATGATGGGGGTGAAGTAGGATTTATCAGGAAAATGGTAGAAGAAAGCGCTGCTTTTGCTAATCAATGTTTTTGGTTTTCAACTTTGGTTTCAAAGAGCAGTAGCCTCCCATTTATATATAAAGCGATTCAGAATTTTAATGCGTTTGAGGTAAGGACAATTGAGATGGCTCAGGGGCAAAAGATAAGCAGATTTGTTGCCTGGACGTTTATGGATTTTGAAAAACAAGAAAACTGGCGAAAAACCAGATGGGTGTAGTTGGTTTCAGGTAAAAATAGAAACACTTGCTTTTTTATTTTTATAGACTCCTATCTGTTCTCCGGTAGTATAATTCTTAAAGAAAAGAGAGTCACTTTCTTTAAAGCGTTTTTTTAGCATACAGTATAAATGCAGACATTTTATCCAGTTTAATGCTGTTGGTTTATCTTTTAAGATTTCAGGATATACATATACTTCGTTACCCTCAATTCTTAATAAATTTTTTTCTTGAAGCTCTTTTACGTTTGCAATAATTTTGGCCGTTTGGACGGCCAGATGAGCTGGTTGTTGTACTTTCTTTTTTGCGTATATCATATATGATTACTCTAATAGTAGCGGATCATCTTCGTCATCAGTAAGGCTAAGCTGTATGCTGTCTGTTCCTGCAATACCTTCAATGGATCCTCTTATATGTGCTGCATTCAATAATACTTTTTCAAGTTGTTTTTCGCGGGCCTTCCATAATTTTTCCATGGCATCACGCTCTCTCTGGATAGATAGTTTCATGCTCATGAAACCTTCTCTAATGGCTTTCCATTGTTCAGAGAATTCATTGCTGGTCAGATAATCGTAGAGCATATGCATTTTATCTCCACGGTTTTCCTGAGATTTTGATGCGCTGAATAACTTTACAATACCATCTCTAAGGATATAGGAAACAGCCTTTACTTCATCAAATGAGCAAATCCAAACCCCATCTTTTTCGCCGAAACAATCCATTCCTTTTGGGTAGGCCTGGGTAACTATAACTGCAACATCGACCCCCATACTTCGCATATCTTTTTTTAATTTCTCAATCCACTCCATCGAGAAGTCTTTGGTGCGCTTACTTTCGTATATAATTTTACCGCATTCCTGCCCAAATTGGTTTCTGATATGATGAACGCAGTCGGCCCCTCTTACTCCCTTACCAACTTCGGCTATCAGGTCAAACGGAAATGCATTTCTAAGGAGTTCTTCCAGAATTAATTCCTGTACCTCGCCCTGTAATTGCATAGAACCTTGTTCTGCTTTGCGTTTCATCTCTTCGGCCAGTTTTTTTTGATCGTCGAGTTGTTTTTCCAGTTCTTTTACCCTCAGTTGATGTTCGGTTTCCTTTATGCTGTTTTTTTCAGCCTCTTGTTTCCTGATTTGCTCTGTCATATCTGCACGTTGTTCCTGCAGTTTGCGTTGTAGCTGAAGCTCCATTTCTTCTTCTTTTTGCTTCATTGCTTCTTCCTTTTTTAAGAAATCGAGCTCTTTAGCGCGAGCAGACTTTAGTTTTTCTTCGCTTTCTTTATTTGCATTACCAAGTATCTGTAGTCTGTTCTCAAAATCGGTTGCTATGCTTTTACGTAAACTTTCTTCCAGTACGGTTTGCAGTTGCTTTTTTTCTTCACTTAACTTTTGCTCATAAGTCTCAGCCTGTTTTTTTTGCTGCTGCTCAAAAGCAAGTTCCTGTTGTTTTTGGAGCGCAAGGAACTCATTTTGCTTTTTAGCAAATTCCTCTTCTTTTTGTTTGGTAAAGGTAACCATCTTCTCCCTGAGGTCTTTTTTATACTCCTCAGCCATCACCTCTTCAATTGGGAATGTGTGCGCGCAATTAGGACATTTTATTTCAGTTGACATATAATGGATGTTATGGAAGTTGGTTGATAAATAAACTCTCAGCAAATTTCATTGACACACTTCTGGGTTCTTCATTCTCAATCTGAATATTTAGTGAACCATCAAAAGCAATAACCTCAAGTACTTTTATTTTAGTGCCAATTGTAATCTTTAATTTTTCAAGATACTGAAGAAATAGCGTTGATGTGTCTTTAACGGCAGCAACTGTGCAATTCTGGTTAGCATTTAATTCTGATAACAGTGTTTTTGCAATTACCGGCATATCTCCGTTTGCTTTTGGAATAGGGTCTCCATGCGGATCAAATTCAGGGAAGTTAAGGAACTCTTCAAGCTTGTCTACCAGTTTTGCCGACTGTATATGCTCAAGCTGTTCTGCCACTTCATGAACTTCATCCCAACTAAAATCCAGCTTTTCATATAGAAATGTTTCCCAAAGTCGGTGTTTTCTTAATATGGCAATACCATTTTTTCTACCAATATCTGTAAGTAGTATTTTGCCATACTTTTGATAGGTAACCAGGTTCTTCTCCTTCAGCTTTTTCAACATATCGGTAGCAGTAGCAGGTTTAACACCTAAATAGGCTGCCATTTCATTAGTGCCCGCCTCTGGCTTTTCTTCATTCTGAAAGCTCAGCTTCAATAAGGCCTTTAAATAGTTTTCCTCGGTATAAGATAGCATATGTACAAACTTATCGCTTTATAAATCGAAATAAAAATAATAAATGTCAAATTATATTTGTTAGACTAATCTAACTTTTATAGTTTTGTTGAAATTATTAAATTATTAGATAGATATAAATATATGTTTAGTAAAACTTTACTCTCCTTTATTTTTATGCTTTTTGTTGTTAATGCTATGGGGCAAACGGGAAGTATTAGCGGTAAAATTATTTCTGAAGAAACTGCCCTGCCTCTTGTAAGTATTAGGATAGAAGGAACCCAAATGGCAACTCGAACTGATAGTATGGGGAATTATACTTTTGTTAAAGTTCCTTCGGGAACCTATAAAATTCAGGCTTCGGCAGTAGGGTTTAGAAAAATGATTAAAACTATTGTGTTAAAAAATGGAGAGATATCGGTTCTTAATTTTGACCTCAGTAATCTTCAAAATGATTTAAACGAGGTTGTGGTTACGGGAACTTTAAAGGAGGTAAATAGACTGGAGAGCCCGGTGCCGGTTGAGGTATACACTCCGGGTTATTTTAAAAAAAATCCTACTCCAAGTATTTTTGAGGCTCTTCAGAATGTAAACGGGGTTAGGCCACAGCTTAATTGTAATATTTGCAATACCGGTGATATTCATATTAATGGGCTTGAAGGTCCGTATACTATGATTTTGATAGATGGAATGCCAATAGTAAGCAGCCTTTCAACAGTTTATGGACTTTCAGGTATCCCAAATTCATTGGTGGAGCAGATTGAAATTGTTAAGGGGCCTGCTTCGTCCCTTTATGGTAGTGAGGCTGTTGGAGGGCTGATTAATATAATCACTAAGAAGCCTGAAAATGCACCTCTGATTTCGGCTGATTTTTTTGCTACTGATTACAAGGAATACAATGCCGATCTGGGGTTTAAGTTTAATATTGGGAAGAAAGCTGTAGCCTTAACTGGGGTGAATTATTTTAAGTATGGAAATCCTGTTGATCATAATCATGATAATTTTACTGATGTAACACTTCAGGATCGGGTTTCTGTATTTCAAAAATGGAGCTTTGAAAGAAAAAACAAAAGGATATTTACGTTGGGTGGCAGATATATGTATGAGGACAGGTGGGGCGGAGAAATGCAGTGGAATAAATCATTTAGAGGGGGAGACCAGGTATACGGTGAAAGTATTTATACTAAACGATGGGAAGTAATAGGGAACTATCAGCTGCCGGTAAAAGAGAAATTATTTCTGGCTTTTTCATATAATGAACATAATCAGGATAGCAGATATGGTACTACGTCGTACATAGCCGAACAAAAGATAGGTTTTACCCAGCTTACATGGGATAAAAAAATTGACAAGCATGATCTCTTGCTGGGATCTGCCTTGAGGTATACATTTTACGATGATAATACTCCTGCCACAACAGGCCTGAATCAGGCTATTGCAAAAAATACCTGGTTGCCCGGTATCTTTATTCAGGATGAAATATCATTAAGTTCCAAACATAAGTTTCTTGCAGGATTCAGGTATGATTATAATTCTGTTCATGGAAATATTTTTACGCCCAGAATGGCTTACAAATGGAATATAAACGATAATAATATTATTAGATTAAATGCAGGAACCGGCTTTAGAGTGGTGAATATATTTACAGAAGATCATGCTGCCTTAACTGGTGCAAGAACTGTAGAGATTGCACATGAATTAAAACCTGAAAAAACTTATAATGTTAATTTAAATTATTTAAAGAAGATATATGCTGACAATGGAACATTTATCGGGATTGAAAGTTCAGCGTTTTACACCTATTTTAATAACAGGATTATAGGTGATTTTGATACAGATCCTAATAAAATTATTTACGATAATTTAAATGGTTACGCAGTAAGTAAAGGGTTAAGCACGAGTATTGATATGGCTTTTAACAATGGACTTAAGGTTATGATTGGAGCAACTTACCAGGATGTGGCCAGCTTTGAAAACAGTGTTAAGAAGCAGCAAATTCTTACAGAAAAATTTTCAGGAAACTGGACGGTCTCTTATAGAATTAAACCACTTAACCTGGCAGTAGATTATACGGGCAATATTTATAGTCCAATGCGTTTACCGTTATTAAGCGATCTTGACCCCCGCAAAGAATTTTCCCCAGTATGGAGCATTCAAAACATTCAATTTACATTTAGTGGATTTAACCGGTTCGAATTGTACGGGGGGATGAAGAATTTGTTAAACTGGACTCCAAATAGAGGGAATCCATTTATAATTGCAAGGGCTAACGATCCATTTGATAAGCATTTAGATGTAGATAACCCATATGGACTTACTTTTGATCCGACTTACGTTTATGGTCCGAACCAAGGAATACGGGGATTTTTTGGCATTAGATATACAATTAAATAAATCGAATAGCTTAACTTTATGGCATGATCTACCAATCTACCTATCAGGCAGCACGGATTATTGCCCCTAAAGTTGAGGCTATTTTTGCCGCGCACCTTGCTGCTGCCAAAGATAGTGGAGAGGATGACCTCGCGCCATTGCCTACCGCAGGCATAGTAGAGGCTATAATTGACGCTACTTTTTGGGCAAGCTTACGTAAAGAAGAAGGACATTCGCCAAAAATATCACTGGCATTTTTACCTCCGCAACAAGCTGGGAATCCATTACTGTTTAAAAGCAGGTTGCCTTTAAACCCGGGCACATTAACTAAACTTGCACCGGGGGTAGAGCGTGCAGGGGTACATTTGGGCGTTTGGGAAGAGGAGGGTGCGCTTTACCTTTGGGGAACTACTGTTAGTATTCCTAATTTCTGTTTTGTACTGGATGTTTCGGAGCCTGCGCTACTTGTTATTAAACACAGAAGGATTTATGGTTTCGGAAAATTCACGAACATTGCTGTTCTTAAAGGTGACCAGGTAAAAATGGTTGATGGGCAAAGTACAAGTGTGCCTGACTGCCCGCCAATACTTTTATCTTTACTTGATCTTACTGCACCTTCATATTGGAATGATTCTGCTAATGTGCTTATACAGCTTGCGGTATCTATGCGGGCGCATGGCAGGGGCGGAACTTTGCTGGTCGTGCCTAATGAGACAAATAATTGGCTGCAGTCAATTATCAAACCTATTCAGTATTATGTGCAGCCTTCTTTTACCGGGCTTTCTAAACTTTTGCAACAGGACCGCAAAGAAGCAAGTCAGATTTTTTGGCAAACTGCTTTAAAAAGAGAGGTAGAGCATCTGGCAGGTTTAACTGCTGTGGATGGAGCTACAGTTATTAGTAATGAGTATGAGTTATTGGCGTTTGGAGCAAAAATAGGACGGGCAAAAGGAAAAGATAATGTCGATGAGATTTCTTTTTCTGAACCAATTACAGGAGGTGATGGTGTAGTGATCCATCCTTCAAAAGTAGGTGGAACAAGGCACCTTTCAGCTGCTCAATTTGTTCATGATCAAAGAGATGCCACGGCTTTGGTGGCTTCTCAGGATGGGCATTTTACCATCTATACATGGTCTGAATATCAAGGTAGGGTACAGGCTCACAGAATAGATACCCTACTACTGTAATTAAGAGAAAATAATTGCACCAATAATAACACTAAGAAAAAGTAGGATCATTATAATCCGATCACCAGCTATCCATTGTTTTCTGGTTAATTCTTTAGGGGGAGCTTCCTCTTTTCGCCTTGCGAATATGTTAAATAAGGAATAAGTTTTTGTTAACATAGGTAGATGGTTTTCAAGTAGATGCAGTTGGTTATTGCAAACTGTGAGCCAAACTCAGGCGGCAGTGTTAAAATGTTAATAACTTCCCGTTTTCGTTAGTATCTACACAACTTTTTTCTCTAGGCCCATCTTTTATTTAAAATTATTTACCTGTTTATCAATTAGATATGTGTAGTTTTTGATTTTATACAGTACTATGTATTGCATATTACTATATAAAACATATAACTTTGTATTATGATAGCAGAAAATACGCAAACGCAAATGCGAAAGGGCATACTGGAATACTGTGTGCTTCTTATCATATCCAGAG
>Ga0157371_10002372_pt1 | contig 18010 bp, 11 predicted proteins | sample C45metaG_FD_113462 | JGI IMG/M metagenome (GOLD analysis project Ga0157371, IMG submission 113462) | Corn rhizosphere microbial communities from Kellogg Biological Station, Michigan, USA - C4-5 metaG | ecosystem: Host-associated > Plants > Roots > Rhizosphere > Soil | place: USA: Michigan...
AATTTGAAGAATCTCCTTCATAAAAACCCTGCTTTGCAAACTCGATTCCCTGAACAATTGACAGTGGTTCGCTCATTGCCTTCTGCTTTGCTATGTAGGAAGAGAGCGAATCCATTTTTACCAAAACCGCTAACAGCCTGGCACCGGCAAGGCCATATCTCTTTTTAGTATCTATCACAATTTCCAATGGCATAACTCCATTGAAATTAGTTTCAAAAAATTTGAGGTCTTTATAAATTTTATCAGTCCTGGGCAGATCATCTACAATAAAACCTTCGGCTTTTAGTTTAAAAATGCCAAATAATGAAAAGATCACAAGTATTAACGTGCATGCATATACGATTGTTTTGTGATTAAAAACCCAATGTTCAACCTTTAATAAAAAGTTAGTGAAAATTTTTACATCCAGATATTTCAACTGCCTGCCGCCTGGCGTTTGCATGTAACTTAAAACACCCGGTAATAAAATAAACGAGATCACAAATATCAGCATGATACTCAAGCCGGCTACCTCGCCAAACTCAACAAGGATAGCACTTTTAGTGAGTGCAAAAACCGCAAAACCTATAGCAGCTGTAAGGTTGCAAAAGAGCGTAACAACTCCCATCTTGCTTACCATATCGATCAGTGATTGTTCTTTATTGTGTGTTTTTTTAAAGCTGGAATGGAATTTATTTAGAAAGTAGATGCAATTGGGAATACCAATTACAACAATCAAAGGTGGAATTAGCGCAGTAAGCAAAGTGATCTTGTAACCAAAAAGATACATAACTGCGACGCTCCAGATAACACTGATAATCACCGCCAGTAAAGACAAAAGAGTTGTCTTTATCGATCGGAACATTAGCAATAGGATTAGCGCTGAAAGCAGGAGAGAGCCGATGACAAACCATTTCATTTCATTCGCAATCCTATCAGCAACTTGTGTCCTTATCAACGGCAAACCACTTATGTGCGTAGGAATATTTGTTGCTGCGGTATATTTATTGGTTTTATCGATGATGTCGTTTATAACCTTTGTGCGTCCTTTAGAATTAAGAATTTCTTTATTAATTCTTACAATAAGAATATATGCATTAGTAGAAGGATTGTATAAAAGTGAGCGATAAAAAGGAAGCGTGTAGAATACCTTTACACTGCTGTCTATTTCATTTTGTGCTTGAGGATTTTTAGGAAAAACGGGAATGGCATCGAGTTTTTGCCCAGTGGTATCTTTCAAAAGATCGACTGCATTTGCAACACTTAAGACTGTTTCTACGTAAGGAACTTTTTTTAATTCCTGGTTCAATTTACTGAATGCCTGAAAACTTTTAAGCTGAAAAAAGTGATTAGTCTTTACACCTATTACCAAAACATTTCCGTCATCACCAAATTTTTCTTTAAAAGAAAGATAGTCCTGGTATTTGGGATTGTTGACAGGAATGGCTTTTGAAAACTCATAACTCATTTTTATTTTGCTTGCAAAAAAAGCCATCACAACCGTAGTTACAAGTAATGAGAGTAAAAGGATCAGACGGTTTTTTAAAACAAACTTTGCCAGTCGTTGCCACATTGATTTAGATATTAGGTTTTAGCTATGAGCTTTCGGTTGTTATGAATTTCCACAGCAAACAAAGAAATAATCACTATTTACAATTTCAACTTTTATATTTAAAGCTTATACTTGATTAGAAAAATGTTATCGAAATTTCGACATGGACTTGTTACTCAAACGCTGATTCCTAACAACTGCTACCTGATACAATTCTCTAATAATCCAATTGCATTCCGAGTTTATCTTTTAGTTCTTTTACCAAGGGATATTGTTCAATGATTCTCAAATATTGTTGCTTGGTATTAAGCACTTCTTCCTTCGGTGTTTCGTCATTTTCAGATTCAGGTTCAACTTTCAGCCTGTAAATAAGAGAACGATTATTAAAATGAGATTGAAAATGAGTTATCAGTTCTCCTCTTTCAGCTTCTATAAATTTTTGTTGAAAACTGCTCTGGGTAACGATTTCGATACAATTTTCATCAACAACATTCAACTTTGCAGTTTTAAAATTAGATACGATCGGCTTTTTATTCGTCGTCATCAGTATATCAATGTATTTTCCCCAGGCGATATACAATTCTTCTTCATTCAATTCGATCGCGCGGCTATTCCTGTTCTCCTCAGCAACTTTCTCCCTGATCTTTTCTAAAGAACGAAGTTTGGTAATTTTGATTTTTGGCTCTTTCACAGAAATTTCAGTAGATTCCGCTTTGGATTTTTGCTGATTTCCTTCAGTTTCTTTTTCTATAACCAACTTTGCTTCATTGTTCAAAACAATTGGTGGTTTATTTATTGGGGAAACAGTTTTGGATTCTTGCTTTTTTAAACCGGTAACAGCAATAGGAGAGATAGTTCTAAACGAAACAGGCCTTACCGTTTCAAGTTGTTTTTTTTTTGATAACTGCCCGTTTTCATTGACCAGGTTAAGAGCCTGGTTCAGGTAAGAAAGTTTTATGAATGTGAGTTCAACATGCAAACGCTTATTTTTTGCAAGTCGAAAATTTATTTCAGATTCATTTAAAATATTGAGTGCGCTCAAAAGCCATGCATCATTCATTTTTGATGCGGCGTGAAAATATCGCTCTTTAAATCCTTCAGAGACTTCAAGTAACACGGCCACTTTGGGATCTTTACTTACCAAAAGGTTTCTAAGAAATTCTGCAAATCCATTCAATACCAAATCACCTTCAAAACCTTTACGATTTATTTCGTCGAACAACAAAATCGCATCACCGGCCTTTTGATTTTGCATGGCATCTGCTAACCTGAAATAATAATCTTCATCAAGAATATTCAAATGTTCAAGCGTGTTGGCATAAGTAAGTAACCCATTGGTAAAGCTTACAATTTTGTCAAGAATACTCAGTGAATCACGAAGACAACCTTCACTTTTTTGTGCAATGATATGCAGTGCAGTTTTGTCCGCTTTTATGTGTTCTTTTTCACAAATTTCCTGCAGGTGCTCAACTGTATCACCATTGGTAATTCTTTTAAAATCGAAAATCTGGCAACGGGATAAAATCGTTGGAATAATTTTATGCTTTTCTGTAGTTGCCAGGATAAAAATGGCAAATGGAGGTGGCTCTTCAAGCGTTTTTAAGAAAGCATTAAACGCGGCAGAGCTCAGCATGTGAACCTCATCCACAATGTATACTTTATATTTTCCGGCTTGTGGTGCGAAGCGAACCTGCTCAACCAAAGTTCTGATATCATCTACGGAATTATTACTAGCCGCATCCAGTTCATGAATGTTCATTGAACTTCCATTATCAAAAGAAACGCACGAGTTGCAAGCATTACAAGCTTCACCTTCAGGAGTACGATTTTCGCAATTTATTGTTTTAGCCAAAATCCTGGCGCAAGTGGTTTTACCAACTCCACGCGGCCCACAAAACAAAAAGGCATGTGCCAGCTGGTTGTTTTTAATGGCATTTTTTAAAGTAGTGGTAATATGAGATTGCCCCACAACGGTATTAAAATTTTGCGGCCTGTATTTTCTTGCTGAAACAACGAATTTATCCATAAAACCGAACCTTCAAAAATGAATTTATTGTGATTAAAGAATGCCTGCAAGTTAAGAAACCCAACCCTTAAAAGAAAATCAGAAAATCAATATAGAAAATTTAATTTTTTCTGAGAAAAAATAAAAAACTAACTTAAAAGTGGATGGCGTTTAAACTCTTTCGACCTGTCGAAAAGATAGCGATAAGTGGTTAACAAACGACTTTGTTTGCCCCCGATATGCTTTGAAATATTTAAGATTTTGGGATTGAAATCACCCTGCCACTGCAGTTCCAGTTCCTGGTAATTTGTTTTTTTCTGAATTACTTTTGCACCTTCAGTTATCATGTAATAATCAATTCCCTTTCCCTGGTATTCCGGAACTACGCCAAATACAATTCCTGTGAATTTATCATTCATTCCTCTTTTCTTCAGCCATACAAAACGCAACTTTTCAATAAGGCCAAACTTGCCATTAAAATGTTTAAATATTTGATTTACTTCAGGCAGGTTGATCCAAAAAGCTACTGGTTCATTTTTATGATATACAAACCAAAGAAGTCTTTCATCAATAACTGGTTTCATTGATTTAAACATTTTAAAAGCCACTTCTTTACTCATTTGCTTATTCCCTTCATGACCCGCCCATGCTTTATTATAAACAATACAAAAATCATTTGCAAACTTCCTAAGATCCTTCTTCCTGATATGAACAACACTATAATCAGGAAATGAATTATACTTTTTTGCCTGTGCAATAAATTTGTCATTCAGCTGGGTATCAACATACATATGCCAGCATATCTGGTTGTAAAAATTTTTGAACCCATAATTTTCAAACAGGTTTTTATAATAAGGAGGGTTGTAATTCATTAAATAAATCGGCGGCTTAAACCCTTCAACCACCAATCCCCACCAACGATCACGTTCACCAAAATTAATTGGACCGTCCATCGCTTCCATACCTTTTTGCATAAGCCAATGTTTGCTCACATCAAACAACATGTCGGCGGATTCCTGGTTATTAATGCATTCGAAAAAACCAATGCCACCTGTCTTTTGCTGATCTCCTTTGTTTCTATACTTTTTATGAACAAAAACTGCAATACGCCCAATCAAATTTCCATCTTCGTCTTTTAAAATCCATCTCGCACATTCGCCAAAACGGTAAGCTTTATTTTTTTTAGGATCAAAAACGTCGTTAATATCTTTATCCAGCGGACGGATAAAATTTGGATCATCTTTATAAATTATCAGAGGAACTTTTAAAAATTCTATTGCAGTGTCAATATCTAAAACCTGTAGAAGTTGCATTGCTAACAAAAATAAATAAAATTAAGGTGCTCGTGTGGCAAACGTTATTTAGAATAAATATCCTTTAACAAAAGTTATTGAAATAAAAAGTCAAGCTACTCTAATTGAGAACAAAAAAATAGTTGAAATAATTCCAGGTACAGTAAACGAAATTAATTCACTAAAACTTAATTCCAATACACAACCCACTTCTAATACCGCTCCATGGACCAGAGAAGTCAACCGTAGCGCCGCTGGCATCGACGTTATTGGTTGTTTTAGTTAGCGGAATATCAAGATTATCTAGTTCAAATTTCAGCGCATCCTGTTCAGAGGAGGAGAGAGATTTTTTACCACTGATACTTCCTTTTGAAATTCCATAATGCGGACCAAGTATCCACCAATCAATACCAATCGAACCTGACAAATTCCATTGCGCACCTAGCATAAACCCACCGGTAAAAGTGTTCATGCTTCCTGACAATGGAATTGTTTTATAATCACCATCATAATATTTATAGAGCAAATCGGCGGTGTAATGAGCATATTCTAAAAAAGGAGCAATGTAAAATCCATGGAATGCGCCCCTACGGCCTACATAAAACCTTATTGATGGTATCAATGCTACATTTCCTGTTTTAAAATTATCCAATTGATTTGCGGTAGATGTATCACTTATGAAATTATTAAAACTATTTTTAAAAGGCAAAGAACTTTTCGGCATTCCTCTAAAGCCAAAGCTGACGGTTGTTTTTCTGCTTATTTGCCGTTCATATTCAAAACTTATACTTTTAAAAGAAATACCAAGTAAATTTATTTTCAGTTCATTTTGTGGATCATAATCCTGCTCATGTTCGGCGCTACCCACACGATTTTGCTGGGCAAATAAAGGAGAGCCGGTTAATAGAAAGGCTAAGACAGGCAGCAGTAGTCTTTTCACGTGGCTTATTTTCGATTTCAGGTTCAGATATTATCCGTTAGATTTTTTAAAAGAACAAAACAATGGAATTTGAAGGGATTCCTTTCACAAAATTATTTGATTATTTCGGCGGGTTGTTTTTTTACCCAATGCATTAGGGCCGAGACTAGTTTGCGATCATTACTTAATCGCGGCACCTTATTTTGACCTCCTAGTTTCCCTACACTTTTCATATAATTAATGAATGCATTCTTTTGCATCACCTGTATCTTCAGCGGTTGCAGAATATTTCCTTTTATTAGGTCGTCATAATAAATATTTTTCTTCCTTAGATTTTCATCTACTTTTTGGGCAAATCCTACTAAATTTTTGGGGGTATTTTCGAATTCTATAAACCATTCATGGAAACTTTTTTCATCACCTTCAGAAATATGGGGTGCAACAGTAAATTCGGTCACATGAATATTTTCAGACTCTGCAGCTTTCATTAAAGCTTCTTCTACTTCTTCTCCTATCACATGTTCACCAAACGCAGAAATAAAATGTTTTACTCTTCCTGTAACAACAAGCCGGTAAGGATTTAATGAAACAAACTTTACAGTATCACCAATATTATACGCCCACAAACCCGCATTGCTGCTAATGATGAGCACATAGTTTTTGTTTAATTCAACATCTTTTAAGGTAAATCTCTTTGGGTTTTCTTTTGAAATTTCTTCTACCGGTACAAACTCATAAAAAATACCACTGTCAGTATTGAGTAGAAGTCCTTCGTCAGTCTGGCTATCCTGGAAAGCAAAAAATCCTTCACTTGCCGGATACAATTCTATTGTATCAATTTTCTTCCCAATACTTTCAAATAGCTTCGCTTTATAGGGTTCAAAATTTACACCGCCTTGTACCAGCACAGAAAAGGCGGGAAAAATATCTTTAATTTTCTTACCGGTTTCCTTTTCCAGTTCATCAAAATACATTTGAATCCAGGGAGGAATCCCGCTGATCAAAGTCATATCTTCTTTCTCCGTTTCCTCTACAATTTTTGAAAGCTTTTCTTCCCAATCTTCGATACAATTGGTTTCAAAAGAAGGTAATTGATTCGATCTTAAATAACGAGGAACATGATGATTTACAATTCCGCTCAGCCTGCCGGTTGGAATTCCGCCGATTCTTTCCAATTCGGGAGAACCACTTAAAAAGATCATCTTACCATTTGCAAACTGGCTTTTTCCTGTTTGTGCCATATAACATAATAAAGCATTTCTTGCTGTATTGATGTGATTAGGAATGGAGTCTTTTGTTATAGGAATATACTTTATCCCGCTTGTGGTTCCGCTTGTTTTTGCAAAATATATCGGGAATCCTTTCCACAAAATATTTTGTTTCCCTTGTTTTAATTTTTCGATATAAACTTTAAAATCTTCGTATTCACGAATAGGAACATTATTTACAAAATCTTCGTAGGTTTTTATCTTTTCAAAATTATGCTCTTTTCCGAATTCAGTTTTCATACCTGTTTTTACCAGGTTATTAAAAATGCTGTTCTGATCGGCAACAGCTGTGAGCATGGATTTTTTTATTTGTTTATATATATAAAGAGCAAATGGCTTTGCCAGATATGATTTAAATTTCATTGTCATTTTAATACTGAACGATATTTACAAATTTACAAATAAAACCTTTATTTATTTAGCATGCTTTTTTAATAACAATTGCATGGCCATTCGTGCTCAAGATCAATGCAGGTAATAATTACAAGGCCCTCGCTCTCTGGCGCAACTATCACTCTGATGTGTTGATTTTCATGGCTGTACCCTTCCAAGGCAAAAGTGCTGTCACCCCTTGAACCTACGCCACTTTTCCGATAATTTACCTTCCCGTTTTTCAGGATCTCTTCAATTTCCTCTCCGGTAATATGCCTGCAACCCATTCGACATATTACGTGTTTGGTAAGAATTAAATGAGATATATTTCTGAAAGACCTTTGTTGGTTAGTTTGATTGTTAAACCAGGAAAAAGTTCTAATCAGAAAAATAACAATCGCAATAATTATAAGAAAATACAGACTTACTTTCCGTTTCAATTCTTTAATTTTTATTAAATATAAAAGTTATTGATTTGTTTATTTACCGGTATCAATAAAATGTAAAAAATCAAAACAAACTATTGATATTTATCCATAAGATCATACAGAATTTTCTTATCTGCTTCAGTAAATGAGGCACTACTGTCCTGCGCTTCATAATGGCGCTTAAAAGCTACAATCGCAGCAGAGGTATCTTTCACAGAATAACCAATAATTCTTAAGGCCTGCACGTCGTTAAAATTTTCGGGAACATTGATCATTGTTGTATCATCATACCATAATCCATATCCATATTCAGCCAGCAGTTGCCACGGGAAATTCACATTAGGATCCTTTTTCCTTGTAGGCGCAATGTCAGAATGCCCTACAAAGTTTGCTGAAGGAATATGATATTTTCTTTTTAGTGTATCCAGTAACGTTAGTAAACGGCTTATTTGAGCGGCAGGAAATGGTTCGTAGCCGTTATTATCCAACTCAATACCGATGGAGCAAGAATTAATGTCTTTATTATTGCCCCAGGAAGAAACTCCTGCCTGCCACGCACGCAAATAATCATTCAGCATATGATGCACAGTTCCATCTTTACAAATAACATAATGTGCACTCACCTGTGAAGCGGGATTAGTAAAAGTGCCGAGGGTTTGAGGACAACTGTTTCCGGCAGTATGATGAATGATGACAAAATCAGGTTTACGCATTCCGAAATTGGTAGTGCCTGCCCACGTGCTCTTTTTATAATATTGATCTTTCGGTACACGTCTGATCTCTTTAGAAAATGCCTTTGCCTGTTTTTTATAAACCCTGTTAGTAGCCGCATATCTATTGCATGAGAATGCAATTAGCAGGAAAAAGAAAATCAAAAGAAAATTGGATATAACCCTCATAGTTTTTTGGTAAAAATAAAAGAAATGAAAATGCGCTAAGATTCTGTACAAAAGTTTTTACATATTCCGGCGATATTGTCCACCCACATCGTAAAGCGCATGTGTGATCTGGCCCAGAGAACAATATTTGACGGTTTCCATAAGTTCTGCAAATAAATTACCGTTGTTTATTGCAACTTGTTGTAAACGCTTGAGCATTTTTTCGCTCATATCTTCGTGTAATAGATGAAAGTTTTCCAGATTATTAATTTGCTGGTCCTTTTCCTGTTTGGTACTCCTTATTACCTCCTGGGGAAGAATTGTTGGTGAGCCTTCTTTATTTAAAAAAGTGTTCACGCCGACGATTGCAAGTTTACCATTATTTTTTAAAGATTCATAATAAAGACTTTCTTCCTGGATCTTATTTCTTTGGTACATTCTTTCCATTGCACCAAGCACGCCTCCTCTTTCTGAAATACGATTAAATTCCGCGGTCACTGCCTCTTCAACCAAATCAGTAAGTTCTTCAATTAAAAAACTTCCCTGGTTAGGGTTTTCATTTTTTGCAGTTCCCAATTCACGATTAATGATCAGTTGAATAGCCATTGCTCGGCGCACACTTTCCTCTGTGGGTGTGGTTATTGCTTCATCATAAGCATTTGTGTGAAGGCTGTTGCAATTATCATAGATGGCATATAAAGCCTGCAGCGTAGTTCTGATATCGTTAAAATCAATTTCCTGTGCATGCAAACTTCTGCCGCTTGTCTGGATATGATACTTCAACATTTGCGAACGTGAATTTGCTTTGTATTTATATTTCATCGCTTTCGCCCAAATGCGTCGAGCTACCCTGCCGATCACGCTGTATTCAGGATCCATTCCATTGCTGAAAAAGAAAGAAAGATTGTGTGCAAAATCGTCGATCTTCATTCCACGACTGAGATAGTATTCCAGGTAAGTGAAACCGTTTGCAAGGGTGAAGGCAAGTTGTGTGATAGGGTTAGCGCCAGCTTCAGCAATATGATATCCGCTGATTGAAACTGAATAGAAATTCCGCAACTTATTTTCGATAAAATATTCCTGGACATCGCCCATCAATTTCAATGCGAATTCTGTAGAAAAAATACACGTATTTTGTGCCTGATCTTCTTTTAAAATATCAGCCTGAACAGTTCCACGGACTGAGGCCAACGTTCTGGCTTTTATTTCTTCATAAACCTTTTTTTCCAAAACATCTTCACCTGATAAACCCAGTAATCGCAAACCAAGCCCGTCATTCCCATTGGGCAAATCGCCTTTCAATTCTCCGTTTTCTGACAAGATGACTTCGCCATTTACTCCTATGTACTTTAGCAACCTTGCCGGTTTATATTTCGACTCAATAATTGCGTTTACTCGTTCCCATAAGTTATGTTCAAGAATATATTTTTCGCATTGCTGATCGATAGCGGCATTCAAAAAGAAGGCAAGCAACATTGGTGCCGGCCCGTTTATCGTCATGCTTACGGAAGTTTTGGGATTGCAAAGATCGAAGCCACTGTATAATTTTTTGGCATCATCCACAGTTGCAATACTTACACCACTGTTACCTACTTTACCATAAATATCAGGGCGAACTGCAGGATCTTCACCATACAGGGTAACACTGTCAAATGCAGTACTGAGACGTTTTGCCGGCTGACCCAGACTGACATAATGAAAACGCCTGTTGGTTCTTTCAGGTCCTCCTTCGCCGGCAAACATTCTTATAGGATCCTCTTCCACACGCTTTAATGGGAACACACCGGCGGTGTAAGGAAATTTACCTGGGAAATTTTCCTGCAAACGCCAATGCAAAATATCCCCCCAATCTTTTATCTTAGGCACCGCTATTTTCGGTATCCTAAGACCGGAAAGCGATTCCACAAATAACGGCTGTTTTATTACTTTTCCTCTTACGTGGTATTCAAAAAAATCTTTTTGATAAAGCGCTTTTGTCTTATCCCATTCATCCAATAATTTTTTGCAATCCGGTAATAATTTTTTTTCAACTTCAGCTTTTCGAGCATTCAGTTCTTTTACAATTGAAGTATTTGTTTTTCCTTCACTAACTAAAGTATTTTTAAAATTTTCAACGGCTCCATTTAACTGATATAACTGTGTTGCAATCTCACCCTGCTCTTCAGCAAGTTTATTATAATTCGCTATTTCTTCTGCAATTTCTGCCAGATACCTTACGCGTTTCCCAGGAATGATAGAATGGCGGTAACTTTCGCTTCGTGATGGCGCTTCATATTTTTTCCATTCACGCCCTGTTTTGGAATTGACCTCTTCAATAATTTTGTTGAACAAAGCATTACATCCGGGATCATTAAAAGTAGAAGCAACGGTGCCAATAACAGGAAGTTCCTCATCTTTTGAATGCCATAAGCCATGATTGCGCTTGTATTGCTTTTTTACATCGTGCAAAGCATCCAATGCGCCTGCCTTATCAAATTTATTGATACAAATGATATCTGCATAATCAAGCATATTAATCTTCTCTAACTGGGAAGCTGCACCGTATTCAGGCGTCATCACATACATACTGACATCGCAATAATTAAGAATAGACGCATCACTTTGCCCAACGCCCGCACTTTCCAAAATAATAAAATCATAACCGGCCGCTTTACAAATATCCAGTGCTTCCTGCACGTAATTACTAAGTGCTTTATCATTTTCTCGGGTCGCTAATGAACGCATATAAGCACGCGGATTATGAATGGAATTCATCCGGATTCTGTCGCCCAATAAAGCACCACCTGTCTTTTTCCTGGAAGGATCAACAGAAATAACTGCTATAGTTTTATCCACATAATTTTTTAAAAAGCGTCTTACAATCTCATCAGTTACAGAAGATTTTCCCGCACCCCCTGTGCCGGTAATACCAAGAACAGCCGCTTCTCCCTTGTCTAAAATTTTAACTTGCTTTCCGGTTTCAGCTTCTGTAATTGATTTTGCGACGCTTTTTATATCGTGCCATTCGTCCAGGACAAATTTTCCATTGTGCCCATTCGAATTTTTTATTTTCTTTTCTGCTGTCTTTAGGCCAGATTTTTTTACCACATCTTCAATCATTCCTTCCAATCCCAATTTCCTTCCATCATCGGGTGAATATATCTTCGTAATTCCATAAGCTTCCAGTTCTTCGATTTCCTCAGGCAAGATCGTTCCACCTCCTCCGCCAAAAATTTTGATATCCTGGTAACCATTTTTATCAAGAAGATCTTTCATGTATTTGAAAAATTCTATATGTCCTCCCTGGTAACTGGTAATGGCAATGCTGTCGGCATCTTCTTCAATCGCGCATTCAACTATCTCGTGAACACTACGATTGTGCCCAAGGTGAATAATTTCAGCGCCTTTGCTTTGCATTATCCTGCGCATGATATTGATAGCCGCGTCATGCCCATCAAACAATGAAGCAGCAGTTACAATTCTTACTTTATGATTTTTGTTGTTGGACATATCAGGCTTGTTATCAAAATAATTTTTTCGAATTACACGAATTATCAAAACCGCAAATTTCGTGGCTTGTAAAATTACAACTAAAGAAAGTGAAAATAAATTAACAAATTTTCAAAATCCAAAGAATCAAGCTTATTTTTTTAGATCATTTTAAAAGTCAGCTCTGCAAACTCCTCAACACTTATAGTTTCTGCACGGCGATCAAAAAATTGATTTTCAAGGTCTTCTTTTGGAATTAGACTTTTTACTCCATTGCGTAATGTTTTACGGCGTTGATTAAATGCAGTTTTTACCAAAACCCAAAAGGCTCTTTCACTTTTCACAGGCAAATAACTTTTTCGTGCAGTTAGCCGTATCACACCGCTTTGCACTTTTGGTTGAGGTTTAAAAGATTCATTTCCGACAGAAAATAAATATTCCACGTTATAATAGTATTGGATAAGCACGCTTAAAACGCCATAAACTTTGCTTCCTTCCTTTGACGCAGCGCGCTCTGCCACTTCTTTCTGGAACATTCCAATCACCTCCGGAACATATTCTTTCCATTCAAGAATCTTAAATAGAATTTGTGTAGAAATGTTGTAGGGGAAATTGCCTATTACGGTAAAAGGTTCGTCAAAAGGCCTTTGCATTTCCAAAAAACTTTTATGAATAAGATCATTCTTTAAAGAAGGAAACTCTTTCACCAAAAAATCAATCTTATCCTCATCCAATTCTACCGCTTTAAAATGAATCCCCGGAATTTTTACCAAATGTTTGGTAAGAGCGCCACCTCCAGGACCAACTTCCAACAGATTCTTAAATGGATGTTGCATAAGTGCAGCTATAATTTTATTAACTACTTTTTCATCTTTTAAAAAATGCTGTCCGAGAGATTTTCTGAGTGTGTGCATAGGCGCAAATTAGGTTTATTGTGCGATTAGTTTAGGAATTTAGCAGATTGATCGTTTGATCGTTTTCTTGTCTTTCGATGCAAATTACTTTTTCTGTTATTTGTTCGGTTTACTGTAATTTTCGAATTATTTAATTTTCAAAATCTCAAATTGATCTTTCCAACAAAAGGAATTGTTTTAAGAACCATAAAATACGGTGAAACAAGTGTAATTGCTTCAATTTTCACCGAGCTTTTCGGCATTCAATCGTATTTGGTAAATGGTGTGCATACTTCATCAAAAACTTCAAAAGCGCATTTCTTTCAACCTTCATCAATTTTAGAAATGCAGGTTTATCACAATGAATTAAAAAATCTTCAAAGGATAAAAGATCTTAAATGGAGCGCGCTTTACAAAAACATTTTAAGTGATGTTATGAAAAATTCTGTTGCTCTTTATATGGTAGAACTTTTACAAAAATGTCTGAAACAACCTGAAACCAACCTAGATCTTTTCAATTTTTGTGAAGACGCTTTTTTGCAATTAGATAACGCCGATGAGGAGGTGACAGCTAATTTCCCCATTTATTTTGCCATACATCTTGCGCAAATTCTTGGATTCCGTTTATTAGATAATTATTCTGCGGAAAAAAATATTTTTAACCTGCATGAAGGAAGTTTTTCTGATGAAGCATCGTCAACGCCAAAACATTTAAGCAAAGATTTAAGCTTTCATATTTCAGAATTGTTGAAGGCAGTTCATCCGAGGGAACTGGCTGAAATAAAACTGAACAGAAAGGTGCGATCTTCTATTTTAAAAAATCTTGAGAACTATTACCTATGGCATGTTCCTGACTTTGGAACAATGAAAACGTTAAACGTTTTGTCGGAAGTTTTAGGATAAAAGAATTTTAGTTACAACAATCTTTTAATTTCAGAATTAGAAGTTATTTTATTTTCTTCCACATTTTCAATTAAAACAACTCCCGGTTTTTTGCCTTCTTCAAAACTTCCAAAAAAAGATTCCATTTGCAAGGCTTTTGCACCGTTGAATGTTGCCCATTTTAAGAGCGATTCCGTTTTTACAGAAGGGAAACTTTTTATGATTGTTTTTATTTCTTCCAAAATATTCAACTGGTGATTCGAAGCCAAACTATCAGTGCCCAAAATAAGATGGCAATTATTTTTCAAAAAAAGATCAACATCAGGAAGAGAATTTTCAATGTACAGGTTGGCATTCGGGCAAAGACAAAAAGAGATCAGTTGAGAGTCATCTTTATTCTCATTTATAAAATCAAGATCCTCCTGTTTGGTAAAAGTGTTGTGAACAAGAATCACAGAAGCGGCGCTTGAAAATTTGTTAAAATAGCTTTCAACACTTCTTCTTTTTTCTGCCTGATAAAAGGAGTTATCAATCTTCATCATTTCGTACATTTTGGTAAAATCACCTTTGCCTTCCATAAAAAACACATCTTCATGAGAGGTTTCCTGGTTGTGAATGCTTATCGTTTTACCCGCAAAATAGGGAATCATCTTATTCCATAATTCCTTTGCAACCGAGTAAGGCGCATGCGGAACGATCGAAGCCACAAAACCTTTCTTTTCAAATTCGTCAAAAATGCTTTTACTCTTTTGAAATCTTAATTCAGCGACTTGGGGTAGCCAGCCGCTTGTCTCAATGAAATTATAATATTCGATATTCAGTTTTTCTTTTTGAGCGAGCGACAGTGAATTATTGGAAATATCCCCCACCGCCACAATTCCATTCTTTTTCATTTCCTGCTCAGCAAATTCCATGGCGGCGAGAATTTCATATTCTTCAAAATGTCTTTCAGAAACTACTTTAAAAACAAAATCAATAAGGCCGATTCCTTCAGGTATTACATTTTTTAAATGTGAAAGTTCTAAATGACAATGTGCATTTATAAAACCCGGCGAAAGAATTCCGTTAAAAATTTCCACATCTTCTCCTGCATCTTCTTTAGGAACAATATTTTTTATTTCGCCTGCCTCGTTTGTTATAAGCACATTTTCATTCTTCAAAAATTTCTCTCCGTTAAATAAATGGTCAGCTCTGAATTTTCGATATCGCATGTAAAAAGGATTAGATTAATTTTGCCCTTAATGTCAAAGATAAAGGGTAAAAATTTCTACATGAAGTGGTTCACAATTTACCCAACAAGTAGAAAATTAAATTTTTAAAGAAGATATGCTTGAAAAATTAGAAGCTATAAAGGCTAGATTTGAAGAATTGGGAATCGCGCTAACCAATCCTGAGGTTGTTACCGATAATAAGAAGTATAAACAACTAAGTAAAGAATACAGGGATCTGGAAAAGATTGTAAAGGTCAGGAACAAATACGCTAAAACCCTTGATGATATTGAGTTCAATAAAGAGGTTATCAACAGTGATGACGACGAAATGAGGGAAATGGCGAAGGAAGAATTACCTCATTTGCAGGAAGAAAAAGAACAGCTTGAAAAAATGGTACGTACGCTCTTGATCCCAAAAGATCCGCAGGACGAAAAGAATTGTATCCTTGAAATAAGGGCAGGAACCGGCGGAGATGAAGCTTCTCTTTTTGCCGGAGATCTCACAAGAATGTATTTAAAGTTCTGTGAGTCAAAGGGTTGGAAAACCGCTTTACTTAGTGAAAATGAAGGAACTGTTGGTGGTTATAAAGAAGTTCAGATTGAAGTGACGGGAGAAGATGTATATGGAACATTAAAGTTTGAAAGTGGCGTCCACCGCGTGCAACGTGTGCCCGATACGGAAGCGAGTGGACGTGTGCATACGAGCGCTGCAACCGTAGCAGTAATGCCAGAAGCAGAAGAAGTGGACGTTGATGTAAAGGAAAGTGACGTGAAAATGGAAACAGCCAGGAGTGGTGGCGCAGGAGGCCAGAATGTAAACAAAGTTGAGACAAAAGTAATGCTGACACACCTTCCAACGGGTTTGGTTATTGTATGCCAGACGGAAAGAAGCCAACTAGGCAACCGCGAAAAAGCGATGCAAATGTTGCGAACCAAATTATATGAAGAAGAGGTAAGAAAACAAGAAGAAGAGATTTCCAGACATAGAAAAAGTTTGGTAAGCACAGGTGACAGGTCTGCCAAAATAAGAACTTATAACTATCCGCAAGGCAGAGTGACAGACCATCGCATCGGATTGACAGTTTACAACCTTGAAGAAGTTCTCAACGGTGATTTACAGGAATTTATTGATGCGCTGCAATTTGCCGAAAACGCTGAAAAGCTCACCAGCAAATAATTTTATTCGATGAGTAAGGAATATCGGTAAACGAATAAATTCATTCAAATCTGTTTCAGTGAATAACTGTTAGTTGTTCATCATTCTATGGTCTTAAATAACAACTTGTATCTACTTTCTTCACTTATTAAATCTTTATTAACAAAAGCATTTTTACTTTTGGCATGTGATTTGAAATATATAAATCAAACAACATTAAATTTCAATTTTCTCATAAGCAGTTAGTTTTGGTAAACGGCCCCTGTTTCTACAGGGGCCTTCTTTTTTATGTACCACAACTAATAATCTTTTGTTAAGCCACTCCATATTTTCATAATAAAATTAAATTGAGAATTACCGGCTGTTTAACTTTGCAAAATGATGTTGCAATTGAAAGCATTATTCGATTAACGCATGAGCACTAACAATACCGCGCAAATTTTCCAGACAAATAAACCCACAAGATGGAAAAGGTTTAAATGGACAGGGCGTGTACTTTTAATGATCTCCATTTTTTTCCTTGTTGTTCTTGGGATTGCTTTATACAGTGGTTCATTGCCCAATGTTCCTAACCTACAAGCCAAAGCGCGGGAATATCAAACTGCGTTAGATCCAACCAATCCGCTGATCTTAAAAAACAATCAAAATATTAAATACAAGGGTTTCAAGGATTTTTTATTTAAAAAGCTTAAAACAGATTCTCTAAAAAAGAATAAGAGCAACGGCGCTTCAAAAGCAAATTCACTTTCCTTGATTCGCGCTGCTTTTTATACACCCTGGAATGGAAAACTTTCTTTGCAAGACCTGGAAAAAAATGCCGATAAGATCAATACCATTTTTCCTGAGTGGTTCTTTGTTGATACGGTTACTCATCGCTTACAGACCAGGATTGATAGTGCCGGGTTAAAAGTAATGAAAGAAAAAAACCTGCGCATCATGCCCATTCTTTCGAACTTTAATTCTTCAAAAAATAGTTTTGATGGGAAACTTCTTCATAGGATCCTCAACGATTCGGTCGCGGAAAATAATTTCATTAAGCAGGTCGCTGATACGCTTTCGTTTTATCACCTGGATGGAATTAACGTCGATTTTGAAGAGATAGCAGAGAAAACGAACGCTCCTCTCACCGCCTTTCAGAAAAAATTATATAAAACGTTGCATGCGTTCAACATGCGCGTTAGTATGGATGTAGAACCGAAAAATGAAGACTACGATTACAAAAAATTATCGGATTACAACGATTACGTCATATTAATGGCCTATGACCAATATAATGGTTCCACAGGACCTGGGCCGATCAGCGCACAGAAATGGATTGAAGATGCTTTGTCTTGGACATCAGATAAAATAAACCCTTCAAAAATTATTTTAGGCGTGGCAGGTTTTGGATACGGCTGGTCTGACGGAAAGATCGACTCGCTACCGTTAACTTACAATGATGCGATCAACAAGGCGCAGACAATTGGAGCGAAGATCATTTATGATGACGACAGCTACAATTTACATTATGATTATGTAACTCAAAGTGAGTCCGACTCAACTGATATTGTGCACCATGAAGTGTGGTTTACAGATGCAGCAACGACCTTTAATATTTTACGTTTCAGTGATGAATTTCCGGTAGCAGGAACTGCTCTTTGGCGGCTTGGAAGTGAAGACCAGAGAATCTGGAAATATTACAATCGCAATTTGAGCAATGATTCGCTG